>JGI24005J15628_10000273_pt1 | contig 31036 bp, 28 predicted proteins | sample LinPmetageLP40_FD_15628 | JGI IMG/M metagenome (IMG submission 15628)
TCACTTACTACAGGAACTCCACTAGCATTATATTGTACTAAGTTACCTGTTGTACTAAGTGAACTAGTTAAATAAGATAGTGCAGTACCACCAGCATTTGAGATAACAACTGCGTCTCCAGTAAATGAACTTACGCCAGTACCACCATGAACAACTGCTAAATCAGTTGTTAAGGTTAAACTAGCTGCACTTGCTGCGCCTGTTACAGTTAATATATCATCAATAGTAGTTGTACCACCAGCTGAATCAATAGTTAAGTTACCTGAAGTAGTATCAATTTCATTGTCACCAGTAATACCAACTTGAACATTACCTAAGTAAGCTCCGCCAAATTGAGCATCATGCCATGGTGATGAAGCATTGTCTCCACCTGATAAATCTTCGTCTTTAGTAAATGAAAATCTTTGAGTTTGTATATCAAATCCAAAGAAACCATCTTTAACTGCTGAACCATCATGCCATTTAAATCTAATACCACGATCGAGTCCATCTGCAGAAGCAGTGTCTTTTGCTAATTCTAATACTGGATCAGCTAAAGTAACTACTGTTGAATCAACAGTTGTTGTTGTACCTGAAACTGTTAAGTTTCTTCCAACAATTAAGTCACCGCTTGTATTAACTGTATCTGTAAGTTGATTACCAAGTACTGTATTACCATTAACCTGTAAGTCTGTAGTAACTGTTAAATCATTTCCAATAGTTACATCATTTGGTAAACCAATTGTTACTTTATTATTAGATACAACAACTGTAGTTTCTGCAGCTGTATCTGAGAATGTAAATGTATCTGAAAGTAAGTTAACTGCATCAGTATTTGAATTATCATCAGCAATATTTAGAACAGTTGCAACTGTTACTGTACCGGCAGCTGTTAATCTACCTTGTTGGTCAACTGTAAATGTTGGAATTGCTGTTTGAGAGCCGTATGAACCAGGAGTTACGGCAGTATCATCTAGATCAATTTCAATTTGATTACCAGAAGCTGATGTTGTTATACCAGTATCACCGGATATTGTTAATATTTCTGAATCTAAATCAATACTTAATGCGCCACCCGAATCAGCTTGAAAATCTAAGTCTTGAGCTGTTACTTGAGCATCAACATAAGCCTTAATTGACTGTTGAGTAGCAAGTGCAGTAGCACTGTTAGATGTGAACGAATCTTCATCTTTAATAGTATCAATTGCTACAGCTGAACCTAAAGCTCCAGTTGCTGCAATCTTAAATGTTGCAGTATTTAAAGCGCTTACATGTGAATTACCATCTGTAATTAAAGCGCTATTTGCTGTTGTTGTTCCGTGAACGTGGTCTAAAAGGTTGGTATAATATACACCACCAATTATTTCTACCGAGGACGCGTGACCTGATCCATCTTCTGAACCTGTTCCTATATAAAGTCTATCACCATTATTTGCTTGTGTTCCAGTAACATACGAGTAAGCTAACTCACCAGTACGTATATTACTAGGCGCTGCGGTGGTAGACCCCGTTGTTAAAATCTTTATTCTTGTTAAATTAGCCATCTAGTACGTGCCTCCTGTAAACACGGTATTAATATTACCCAATGTTCTTGTTAATTTATATTTAGAAGTGGTAGCGTCGAATATTAACATTGCTCCATCTCCTAAATCAGTTTTATCTAAATCAGTTAAATCATTAAAGGCAATGTTACCAATTTTTAGAGTTCTTGCTTGAATTCTATTTTGCTGAGTTATTTTAGCTTTTATAGCCATTATATTTGCGTCACTCCTGGTGTTACTTCTACTTGTCCTTCCACTATTCTTGTCCTTTTGCCTGCCGAATCTAGCATTTCAAGGTCATAAACATATCTACCTGCAGCCATTGTTGATGTTGTAGTATCAGTTAAAGCTATAGTAACTTGCCCTGAACTAGGATCTGATACTGTAGTAACAAAATCTATTGAAGTTGTTGATGTATAAGACTTTCTTATTTGTCCAGCAACAGTAAATCCTGTAATATTTACAGCATCACCATCTTGGTCAGTAACATCAATGGTAGCTTCAAAATCTGTACCTTGGTCTATTACTAAATTTGCAACAATTGCCATTTATATACCTTTATTTATATCTTTTAATTCTTTAACTTCATTACGAAGTTCTTTTATTGCTTCAATAAGCAATGGTACTAATTTTTCGTATTGTACCGTTTTATAATCGTTATCGCCTTCACTAATCTCTGAATTAATTGGCGCATCTTTTACAGCTTGTGGTAAAACAGCTTGAACTTCTTGAGCTGAAACACCAACTCTTTCTTCTTTTTGATATCCAAGTTCTATAGCTCTTTCATTTGGTTCATATATAAACCCTGATAAGCTATCTACTTTATCTAATGCGTTTTCTATTGGATTTAATCTTGTTTTTAATCTGTCATCTGAATAGAAAGCTGTAATATCATTAGTTGCTCTTATTTCACCAGTTGTTCCTGATGCATTTGTTCCTACACCTAATGCAGATAATCTACCTTGAATATTTGGAGCTGATGCACTAAAGAATGAAGCAGCTGAATATGTTGTATTGGTATCACTCCAAGGCACATTGACAAACATTTTACCACTTGATAATTCAACTGGATAGTTTTTACCATTTTCTCCATAACCAATTTTAACAAGACCTAATGTACTTGACGTTGCTGTTGAATAAGTTGTATTGGTATTTGTATCTGTCGCACTAAAAGTAAATACTCCAGCAGAACTTTCAACAATACTTACATTTGTACTAGCTGCTAGTACAATAGCTCCACTTCTAGCAGTACCAGCTACTTTTTGAACTGTAGTTACAGTATTAGTATTAGTATCAGTATCACTCCATGGCACATTCACTACCATTTGATTAGCAGCGTTTAATTGTATACCATAAGTTCTACCTGCTGTGGATGTAACTGCATTAGCACCAGTTGGATTATCTGTATTACTAAAGAGTTCAACAACACCTGCTGTAGTATCAGTTGCTATACCGTATGTTGTATTAGTATCTGTTGAATTAAATGTAAATGAACCATCTGCATTATCAGTAATTGTAAGAGCACCAGTATCTTTAAATGTAAGACTACCAGTTCTAAGAGCACCCGTTGTTTCTTTTCGTATCCCAGTAGTTGTTCCTGAAGGAACATTAAAGTCTACAGTCTCTCCAGCTCTTGTAATAGTTACACCAGTACCAGTTAATCTTACTATTTGTCCTGATGAAATATCTGCACCAGTATTTGCTGCATCTGTATCTTCAGCACTTATAGTAAAGCTAGTATAATTATCATACCTATTATCAAAATCGTCAGTTGTAACTGCTGTTAAATGGCCATTAGTATCAACTGAAAGAGATTTAATATAAGTTCCATCTTCAGTACCACCCTGGCCGAACGTACCATTTAAAGTTGATGTTTGATTATGAGAAATTGTAACTTTATCATCCCCAGCAGATGTTATAACTGATATTGCATTTCCACCAGCAAAAGTTAAGGTATCACTATTACTATCCGCTACAATATTAGTTTGTCCTGCTACTGCAATTGTTTTAAATATGTTTTGAGCTGAACCTACGTCATCATTTGTAATTGTTAAAGTATTACTAGTAGTATTATATGCAGTACTTATTCCTGTTCCACCTGCAAAATCTACTGTAGTACCATTTGTAATTCCTTCAGTACCTGAATCAGAATTAATAATCCATGAATCATAATCAGTAGCTTCTGTTATAAGTTGTGATAATGAACCAGCTACTCCAGCTTCCCAATAATCTCCAGTTTCATTCCATTGTAGTAAAGCGTTTGTTGCACTTCCTCTTTCTATTTCTATACCGCCAGGTTCTGTTGGAGAACCAGTAACATCGCTATTTAATACAATGATATTATCTGTGGTTGAAAGAGTTGAAGCTTCAATAGTTACTGTAGCTCCTGAAACGGTTAAGTTACCTGTAATTACGGCATTACCACCAACGTTTAAGTTATTTGTTACTGTGGCTGAATGTAAAGTTGCAAGACCACCAGTACTTAAAGTATCAGTTACAGTTAAATCGTCTCCAATAGTAACATCATCAGGTAAAGAAAGAGTAATTATCTTATTATTACCAGAAGAACTTACCGCCGTTGAAATTTCATTTGAAGTACCAAGAATTTTAAGTGTATCAGATAAAAGCGATACGTTTTCTGAACTTCCTGTATCAGCTGCAAGAGGGAAGGTTGATGATACTGAAGCAGTTGTTGATGCTGTAATTCTACCTTGAGCATCTATTGTTATAACTGGTATTGACGTTGAAGATCCATAAGATCCCGCTGTAACTGCAGTATTATTAAGACTAAAATCAAAGTTTTGATTATCGGCATCCCAATTTGCTGTAATATTTGTTTCTGTATTATTAGATATTAAATCTTGAGCATTGTAAAATGTTACTATATCAGCAGTATTTGTAGCTGCTGAAGTATTTAACCCAACTAATTGCCATGCTCTGTCTGGCTTAGTTCCTACTTCCCCTTCATTCCACTGTAATGTAACGTCTGGAGCTGATCCACTTACGTGCTGTCTATCTACTCTTAATCCTTGAACATTAACATTACCATCTAGCTCAATTAAAGCTGTATTAAATGTTAATGAAGAACCACCGCCACCAATTATTAATGATGCGCTTGATAAGTCTAAGGTTGTTCCGTTATTAAATGTAAATGTTTTTCCTGATTGCCCAAAGACTAAATTACTTTGAATTGTTTGAGTTCCAGCATTTACTAAATCTATTTTTTCTGAAACTAATTCTCTTATACCAGCTGATAAATCAGTTGCTGATAATCCTGTAAGAGTCATATTACCTATATCAGTTTCATGCTCGTTAATTGCATCTGATAAGGTAGTAGCTGTAGTATTTAATGATTGTCCTGGCTCTACTTTAGTATTTAAAGTATCTATTTCAGCTTCTAATTCTCCAATTGCAGGACCAACAGTACTTGCGGTAGTTCCCATAACAAGACTTGAAATAGTACCAAGTTCTGCGTCTAATTCATTTACTGCATCAGATAAAGTTGTTGAAGTTGTTGTAAGTGACTGACCAGGTTCTACCTTTGTGTTAAGTGTATCTATTTCAGCTTCTAATTCTGATACTGCTCCACTTACTGTACTTGCTGTGGTTCCCATTGCACCAGCTGTAATTGTTCCTAATTCTGCGTCTAATTCATTAATAGAAGAAACAATGTCTGATTTATCTGTAGTTGTAAGAGATGCAATATTACCTACATCATCTTGCACTTCGTTGACTGCTGAAACTAAACTATTTGAATCAATAAAAATAGTGTGTCCTGCAGTTGGTGCAAAATTTAGTTCAATAAATTCTGATATAGCATTATCAACTGTGACTATGCTTGCTGGCATAGCTGATGCAGCTATTTGATTTGATGCTCCAGTATTACCGTCAACTTTTAAAATTTGAGATTGACTGAAAGAACCAGTTTGTGTTTTTAAATATATATTTGTAGTACCAACAACAAAAGCTAAAGTACCAGACCAACTAGCTGAAGCTAAATTTGATCCTTGGTAAAGTGAAGCTCCTTCTGTAAAGGTTGCTGGAATAGTAGGATTTCCTGTTAATACTAAATTACCAACTGCAGTTGGTATATGGAATCCTGTTGCGTTAATACCTTGAGTAATTTCTGTACCATTTACAGTTACTCGACAAACGCCTTTTCTAAATGATTCTGATAATACTCTAGAATGACTTGCACCAGCAATACTATCACCACCTATAGCTAAGTTTTGAGATGCGCTATATGTTCCATTAACAGTATCTACGTAAATCTTTTGAGTTCCAACGACTGAAACTATCCTACATGAGAATCCACCACTTTGTGTTATCGTTGCTCCAGCTATAAATGAAGCTGGTATAGTAGGTCCACCTTTTAAAATAATTGCAATTGCATCAACAGCTATTCCATCACTTATTTCAGTTCTATTTGAACTATAATTAAATGTAGTAGCTACTGCGGTATGAGTTGTTTCGAGATCAGCAATCCTAGAATCTAGTTGTTCAGTATCTCCTAGACGGATTGAAATTTCGTTAGTACCTTCTCTCCAATCTTCAAAGGTATTAGTTTTCGATATTCTAGTTTCTTTATTTATTGCCATTATTTACTCGCTATCTTCTTTAAAAGCTTTTTAATTTCCTCAACATCCTTTTTAAGACTTATAATATCTTCGGATTGTTGAGCATCTAATTTTTGCTTATCAATTTGAGCTAATCTCGCTTCATAAGCAACGTTATTAGTATTTATAATCGCATTCGAAGCAGTATCTCTAATTAGATTAATATCTTCTTCTACAATTAACTTATCTATTTCTTTTTTCTTTCTTGTCATCTTATGTTGCCGCTATTGCTCTAAAGTCTCTTACCATCGGAACGTTCGAACTATTTGTTGATGTTAATACTATTTTAAATGCCATTGAACCAAACTTACCAATTGCTGGATCAACACTAAATTTAACTTCATTAAATGCTCCAGAGTTATTTACTGGAATAATTCCACTTGAAGGAGTACCTGCAGATGTCCATGCAACATCATTATCAAAATCTGTATCATCACCAGCAGCAAGTACTTTAAAGTATAAATTTATAAGAGTATCTTTTGGTTTATTTACTGATAGATATATATCAATTACATCAGCTTCTTCATTTAAGTCAACTCTTTTAGTAATATAACTATTTAAGTTTGAAGTACCAGTAGCAGATGTATCAGCTACATAAGATGACCCATAAGCACTTTGATTATATGGAGTTGCATTTGATGCGCTATTTGTTCTATTTGAAATTGTAAATATTGATGTTCTATTCATATCAATTACAGGAGATAAATAACTGTTTCCAGTTAAAGTAGCAGTCAAATCAAATGATTTATTGCTACTCATATAAGTTGATTCGTTAATTGCAGAACCAACTACTAAAGGTCTAGTAAAGTTATTAGTAGCATTTGCTAATAGTTTTAAGTTTTGCATCTCTGATGTTGTGCCATAAACATTTGATTCAGCACCATCAATTGATTTACCACCAAATGCATCAAGTGAATAAGATATTCCAGTACCTGGAACCGATAGATTTTGTATTGATGGAAATACTGAATTATACATTTTATTTTCAGTAGCAGTAATAGTAGTTCCACCACCATCTATACCAACTGTTGTTGCTTGTACTCCTGAAATTGTAATAGCATATGAATCATGTTCTACGTTTGTTATATCATGTGTTGTATTCATTTGGGCTGCAGTAATATTATTTACTGTACCACTTTGACCGCCAATAGTTACTTTATTATTTGCGCCATACATACCATGATTTGGATGTGAAACTTTAATAATAGTATTTGTAGAGTTAGATACATATCTAAATGGATTAATACCTAATGTTCTTGCTGGAATAACATCGTTAACAAAATCAATCGTTGCAGATGTAGAAGTAAAGTTTGCTCTATAAAGAGTAAATTTTAAGTCTTTAGTTTGTTCTGGTGTCCAAGTTGAAGCGTTTGCTGATGTAAAGAATACTCCATTGTAAGGTTGTTTAGTAACCCTATTAGCTGTATTTTGTAAATCAAATCCACCTGTTTCTGCAATAAAGACTTTAAATTCATCAGATTGTGAGATCAATACGATGGCATATTCTTGATCTTGAGCTAAATAAACTGGATGATCAAAAGTTACTGTAGTTGCCTGTGAACTATCAGCTGAAGTTGTTATAGCACTTGGATATACTACTACATCAGTACCTGGAACAACTTGTTGAGTTGGTATACCATTTTCAACTGAACGTATTGAAACATTCAAAGGTATACTTGCATCTTCAGCTGCAACAAAGAGATCTAGCTTAGTAGTAAATATTCCGCCTTGTTGTGTAATTAAAAATGTCTGAGCAACTGGGTCAACATATTCAACCTTTTCAGATCTAGTACTTCGTGTAGTAGTTTCTGATATTACTCTATTTGAATTTGTTTCAGAAGTTACAAACCTAGGAACTTTAGTTGAGATAATAGTATTTTCTTTTACTTCTAATAATCCTTGAGCATGATATAATGTTTCAGCATAAGTAAGCTCGTCATTCTTATTATTTGTAGAAGAATCTGTTAATCTAAATTCTCGGGTTCCTGTTTTAAATCTAAGAGCTGCTGTAGAAGGTATAATAAATGAACCTTCAATTACACCAGACGCATTTGTAATTAAATCTGTATTTGATGGATGCGAAGCTACGCCGCTATAACCAAGTACTCCTGAAGTATCTGACCATTGTTGGAATGATTCTTCAGCGCAGAAATTAGTAACATCTGCTCCATTAAAGAAAGCAAATACTTTAGTATTAGGTTTCATTAATTCAGCTTTAAAGAATATTTTTCTTGAACGTATAAATGGTATAAAGTTAGTTTCTACTACTTTAGCTCCAAGTTCTTTTCTTTGAGTATCAGGTACGATAGTTGTAGTTAAACCAGTTCTTGACTGATTACTAGTTACTGTTGAAGCTGTTACAGTTGTAGTCGCTGTCGTTTTCTTAATTCTGCCTCTTCGGTCATTAACTCTTTGGCGAGTGACTGAAGTAGATGTACCTAATACAGTTGATTCTGTACCAGACCAGTTAGTTTCCCATTCGTTCCATACTGTTCCAAGTATATTACTTTGGTTAGCTTGGAATACGAGTTGGTCATATATTCCTTCATCATCAATAACAACATCAGGTCTTGTTTCTGTATCTTTCCATTCATCAGATTCTGGTGATAAAGTTATTTTACCAGCCCAACTAAATACATTGTAAGGATTTACAAATTCTGATTCTGTAGCATAAGGTTGTTTGATATATTCTGCATGGCCGTAAGGAAGAGTTACAATTGAACCTGTTTTTTGTGCTTTTCCACCTGTTCCGTTAGCTTCACCAGCTTTTCTAATTAAGTTAACATTTGATTCAACATATTTCGGTCTTAAAATGCCGTTTGCTTTATCAATAGCAACTTCGTAATCTGGGTGAGTAACATGTCCTACATTATGCCCATAGAAACCATCAACTAAGAATCCATTTTTAAATCTTTCAGTTGTGTTATCCATTACTTGAGTATTAGCTGCTTCTTTTTCTAATAAATTAAGTGAAGTATAATACTCTAAGTTTTTAACTCGTTTATCAATAGAACCAATATCTCTCATAGTATAACGTTTGTTATCTATTTTAACTGGAGATAGATCTTTTGTATTAAATACATAAGGTTGATAATGTAATTCATATATGACCATTGCATTTTCTGGATCTTCTGGTCTGCTTGGATCTGTTGCTGCAACACCAGTGACTGTTCCAAAATTACCTTCTCTATCAAGGAAAAGTTTATCAATCCTTGCTAAGTAATGAGTAATATCAGCTTCGATAAAGTCTCCAGGATTTGGAGAATCAGATAATGAAGCTCCTGTACCAGTACTAAATTCAGAACCAGTAGTAATAGAACCAGCATTTGCTTTCATAGGTCTAAAGTCTAGACAATCTCTAAGTTCTACTAATCCATTTAATCCATTAAACGTTGGAATTGCTTCATAGTCTCCAGCTGGATATGAATCTACACAAATATAATCACCAGCACTATGTGTGTAATGATCAAATGTAACTGTTAAGTTTTGAGCTCCTAAAGATCCTGCCTGAATAAGTGAAATACTACCTTCATCATAGTAGTTATCTCTTTGTCCGTTATCTAATTTAAATAAATGAGTTACATTAACACTAGAAGCATCTACTACAGAAGTTAATTTAATAATATCTGATTTATCTAAGAATAATGCTGATCCGTTAGTTGCGTTATCACTGCTTAAAGCATAAGTTGTACTTACTGTTGCTTTAGTTTTTGTTTTTCTACCAGTATTATTTTTCTTAACTGTTACTATTGCCTGAACTGTTGTAGAATTAGCTAAACCAGATATAATAACACTTGATGTTCCGTTACCAGCAACCGTACCACTACCAACTCTTGCTGTAGCTGATGTTCCTATTGCAACATCTACTGTAGCATTACTATCTAGTATTCCACCAGAAATATTAAATGCAAAGTTTCCGCTTGAATCTGTTGTTCCGTTAAATCTTTGTCTTACTTTATAATCTAGTGTATCAGCTCCAGAGGTTTGCAATGATTTAATTGCGTCAAATGGTAATTTAAATACTAAACCATTATTACCAGAGTCGAATCGAATACCAGCATTAGCTAATGTTCCTACGAAGTCTGTTCCACTTGAAAATGCTTGTGATACTGATGTGACAGCAGTAAAACTACCAGAAGTCATGACAATATCAAATAAGAATAATCTATAAGCAGTTCCGTCAAATTCTAGTCCTCTAGCTCTTGCAGTTCCTACTGAAGCTCCACCTGAATTTTTAAGTGTAATAGTTTTATAATCATTTATGTCTGGGCAACCTCTTACAGTTGAAGCTGTAAGTTTAACAAAATTACCAACTGATAATGTTTGTTGTGCTTCAGTTTCTGAAGTAAAATCTCTTGGCTTATCTACTGCAACATATTTTGTTGCAACGTTTTCTAATCTAAATCCTTGTACATAAGCTACACTTGGCTCAACACCAATTGCTAATTTAGTTGCTACACCTCCGTTTCCAGAAGTTAAGTAACCATTATTTCCAACTGCGTCATCAAGATGTTCTCTTATATCTAAGGTAAATGGCCTTACTGAGTAATCACCAGATTCTTCTGCTGTTCTCCTTGCCATTCTTGCTGTAAGTTCTGTATTACCAGCTTTATTAACTTCTTCTGATTGTATTATACCGGTTTCTAATTTAAGTAATATAATATAATTAGAGTATGTTGTGTTTGGTGCAGTTAAAGATTCTTTTATAAGAGCAGTAGCTATTTGATATCTATTTGCTCCAGGAGCGGCTGTATTTGGAACGCCCTGAGCATTATCTACTAATGTACCATCATTACCTGAAGTTATAACGCTTTCAGTAACATTTAAACCAATAATATAAGATGGAGTATTTGTATACTTATCTAAAAGAATTGATTGTTTTGCTACATAAACAAATGTACCAGATATAAAGTATGAACCTTCTTCAATATTTGCTTGTGAACCTAAGCCAACTGGATTTGTTATTGAAGATGCTGTATTACTACCATCAATATTTGAACCACCACCAACCATAGTTTTACGAGCTGTTCCTCCACTAAATTGTATGATTTCTCCAGCAGCAAAGGTTGCAGTTGTTTTATTAGTACCGCTTCCAGTATATTTTACATATAAAGTATTTGAGTCTGAACCGGCTGCAGCTACTACTTCAAGTACTGTTGCTGTAACGCCAGAAGTTGCACCTGTAACAACCTTTCCTACGAATTCAGATAAATAGCCTGATGTTGTAAATGATGAACCACCAGTTGAAAATGCTTCCTCAACTTTTACATAATCATATTCAGTATTAATTGAAACTTTACCGCCAACGACTCTTGAACCATCATTAAAACTATATTGTCCGTGTCTATCTAATTGTCCTTGTAAAGCAGTTTGTAATTGTGTTAATTCCCTTGCTTGAACTGCAAAGCCTGGGCGAAATAATACTCGATGATAATTTTTTGATTCATCATAATCGTCATAATATGGCGCTGTTGAGTATGTTTTAACTTTTGATATATATGTTGGCATAAGTTTTCTCTACTTAAAAATATACTAATGTATATTAAAATTCAATTATAAGTTTAATGTCTTCAATCTGTGTAGCTGATCTGTTTACTGGATCTCTATTTTCTAAGAATAAAAGCTCTCCAGAATTTCTTTCTACTTCAGCTGCTACGATAGCACTTGAAGATTTTAAAGCAGCAGACCCACCTGATGCTCCAGTAACAGTTTCACTATTTTGAAAAGGAACAAATCCTGTTTTAGAATTCTGGTAATAATGTAATCTACCATTACTTGAATCTATTTCTACTAAGAATGCTTTAGCTCCTGATGTTCCACCAGTTAATACTGTATCAAGAACAAATCCAGATGTACTAGCACCTGATGCTAAGTCTAAATATTTAGTTCCTCTTAATGTAGAAGCTGTCGCTGTTGTTCCAGTGCCAGCATTCTTTGGATTTTTAATAAGTGTTACTTGTCTAAAGTCTTGTCCGATAGCTAAATCACTATTTTCAGAACCAGTCATTTGTGTATTTACTGCAACAAAGAATCCACCAAGTTCATTGATAGGATCTATTCCATGGCCACCCGTTAAAACGTTTTGTACCTTAGGGGCGTTATTAGGAGCAATAACTGCTCTTCCAGTTGCACCAGAACCACTGCCGCCAGTAATTGCAAGACTTGCTATATTATAATTTGTTCCTTTAGCAGTAACTGTAATTGCTGTTACAGCTCCACCTGAGACAGTAGCTGTAGCAGTTGCTCCAGTACCATCACCACTAATTGTAACTGTAGGAGTTCCAGTATAACCGGTTCCTCCAGCTGTTACTTCGTATCTTTCAATACCTTGAGCTGTAGCTGAATCTCTTGATGCTTTTTGGTTTAAATATTGTGCGTAATCTCCTTCAGAAAGACCAGATTCCGCAGCAGAGTCATTCGCAAAATTCAATGAAACAGTTTTAACGGGCATAAAACTAGTTGTTAAGAATTTTTCTGAATCTACTACCTGAACTGTATACATATATTTCCATGTATAACCATCTGATTCTGCAGTTGGATTAGTTAATGTTTGTGTAGGCTGTACTGTTGAAGCTCCAGCTCCTTTTACAATACATTTATATACCTTAAATTCTGATGTGATAATATAAAAAGCTTTATCAAAAATACCTGAATCATCTGAATCCCAAGCTACGTAGCTTCTTCCTGATGCCCAAGTATGTCTTGGCACAACATGAGATACTTCTGCTGATGCTATTTTTTTCATACCAAGTAAATTTTGGTATGCTTCATTGATATTATCAATAGTGTCTGATGGAGTAAAAGCTGTTGTATCTGTGGTGTCTGAAGTATTTAAAGACCAAACATCTGATTTGCCTAAACCAATATATACACTGTTTCCAGTTACGTCTGCTTTAAAGTTCTCAGCGTTTACTTTTCTAAAATTTGATGTTACGATTGCTGTCATTTTTCTGTCCCGTTAAGTAAGTATATTACTTTTAATGTTATATTTATTTATAAGGCTTTCATTGTTAGATCCTATAGTTTTGTCACCAAAAAATTGTATTTGTTGGTTATTCCTAAAGAAACTTGGAGCATTATATGTTGTTTTTCTATTGAAGAAATTATTATTTTCTAATGTTGAACTTGTTACATGATTTAAGAGTAAAATAAGTATTGGCTGTAATCCAGTTGCTCTTATTTCATTATTAACATCTGATTTTATAGTTACTTCTGGGTCATTTACATAACCGTTACCAACATTACCTGGTGTTATCGATGTTATTTCACCTTTATGAAACTTAATATTACCTGCGACTATACCTTCTCTTAAACCTTCAGCCTTTGCTGCATCTGCACTAGCTTCTGATGAAGTATATAATATATCATTGGCTGCTAGGTTAAATGTTGCTGTAGCTGTTATATTAGTTGATAGTGGATTTCCATCTTCATCAAAGGATTGTGGTTCTTTAATTACAATAGTAGGAGCAACAAAATATTTACGATTTATACCGCCAACTTTTGTTAATGTCGCAACTTTACCAGAATTAGCATTTGCAGTAATTGAAGCAAATGCTTCTGTATATCCACTTCCTGCCGCAGTAATTGAAATTGTATCTACTTGGCCTTCGTTATCGATAGTACATGTAGCTGTAGCTCCTGATCCACCTTCTCCACTAATTGATATTGTAGGAGCTGTAGAATAACCAAATCCAGGAGATGCAATTTCAATAGCTGTTACTTTTCCAGCTGTTCCACCACTACCTAATGTTACTGAAAGACCAGCTGATTTAAATATTTTAGCTCTTACATTAGGATTAAATGAAGGAGCTAATATTTCCATAATAAAAGCTAAATCTTCTAAACCAATTACACCAGGCTGTAGTCCTGGCATCGATGATAATGTAAATCTATTTAATCTACTAAAAACATTTTCATATGATTGAGAACCAAGATTCAAATTACTTATTGCTTGATCATCTCCCAATACTGCACGTACTAATTCGATTTTAAGTAATATTTCACCAAAGAATTTAAATCCCGCTGGATGAATTAGCTTAGTAAATGCATTTGCCCAGTCAGCAGTGTTTTTACCAGTACGAATAAGGTATGAAAATTTCTGATAGAATAATGAATCTTGTATTTTAATTGTATCTGATAAGAATCCTTTATTATCTAAATATCTTCCTTGTGAAGTATCGTAATTACCTGATGATGGAATTAAAGTTTTGTCAAAAGGTTGTTGTACTTCTACAGCTTCGTCAAAAAGTAATCTAAAAAATATTTCTATAGAATCTGAAGAACCTTTTACTTTATATAAATCAACGATTGTCTTATATAGTCCTCTTTTTTCAACTGATAAATTTCTAGGAATAGATGCAGCTATTTCTTTTTGCATTTTTTCTAAATACTCTGCACTATTATTATCAATGTTCATAGAATCTTCAATTGTATTTGTTACATATGAAGGATTCGGTAATACATAATTAGTTTGTAGTGTTGAAAGACTACAAGATAAATTATTAAATGATGAAAGTCCAGATACCGTAAATGTTTTACCAAATGTTCCGCTACTAGTAGCTAAAGATCCGGGTAGATCGTTTCCATTTGATATCGTTACATTTGTATTATTTAATGTAACCTGAGTTGTACTACCATTTGTATTTGTAATAGTTAATGTTGAATTACCACCTTGATCATCTGAAAAGAATTTATTATTTTCTTGTTTTGGATCTGTTATTCTAAATACTGCTCTTCCATTTGCTATTAAATCATTAACTACAATTGTTTCATTATAAAGATATTCTTTTAAATTAAGAAATTCATAATAAGATTCAAGTAATGATTCAAACAGAGGAGCATCAGATAATATTTCTTCAGGTACTAATTGATTAGTACGAACTTGCTCTTTCGTCTTTTTCTTAGTCGAAACTACCGATTCTATATAACCGGGCGATGAATTATTTGATCCGTAACCTGCCATTATGAGCTAAATCTATTTGTAGTTGTATATGATACCGCACCAGTTGTTCCAGCTGTTGCAATTGTATCTTCTTGAGGAGTAATTATTACGTCAGAAGAACTTATTGATAGCAGTTGATCTCTTTTTGGAGCAATATCTAATGATAATGGAGTTGCACTTACTTTTATAGCTGTAGTATCATCTGGTCCAAAGCTGTTTAATGTTATTTTACCAAGTACCGGATCAACTTCTCCTGCGTCTGAAATAACTGTAACGTTTACACCACTTACTACTTTATAAACAATAACATTACGTAATGTAGACCCTGATATAGGCTCGTCACCAAAGTAATGGTCAACACCGCCAATTTTAAATGCGCTTGATGATATACTATAATCAGATAATGAGCCTGATACATAGAATCCACCAGCAAATGTAAGATTAAAGTTATTAGCTGTTGTAGTGATTGATGGAGTAATGTTTTGAAACATCTTAGGTCTTATTGTTGAGTTAAGAATCGCAGGATCAGAATTATCTACATCTTGCAATAAAGCTGAATGCCTAAATACACCATCAAATTTATTTAATTCATTAAGACTATAATCATCAATAGTATCTCGTACAACAGAAGTTAATTCTACTGAAGATCTATCTGTAAGATTTGGATTAAATTTAAAAAATACTTCTAAAGATAAATTAGTAAAATTAGGATCTACTAATATTGGAGTAATTGATACAACGTTTTTACCTTTTAATATATTTGTAGTAATGTTTTCTTTTTCTGCTGTGGTTAATACATTTGATGTTACTGGTTTAACACATACATAGACACTACCATAATCTGGCGGATCGTTATCTTCACCACCCCAAGTTGATATAGCAGATATATTTGAGAATTCTCTTTGAATAATAGATCTATAATCATCTGCTGTAACTGCTCTATTTTGAGCTGTAAATGTAAGCGGAGCATTAAATCGAATTGATTCTAAAGTTTCTTGGTCTGAACCTCCAGCTGCATTTGTTAATGTTGTTACTGCAATATTAGTAAATCCGCCAATAGTATCAACCATAGTAAATGTAGTTGCTCCATTTGCTTCTGCGGCATTTGAAAATACATAGTCCATAGTTACTACATTATTATTAGTAGGTTTAAATCCAGTTACTCCATCTCCAAAATATATTTCGTAAAAACCATTTGCATTTTCTTGTAAATGATAAATTTTAGTATCACTTACTACGTTAAGTAATGTAGTAAATAATGTGTATATATCAAAGGCTGAAGATTCTTCATTAGCCTGTACTCTCACTCTTAATGTAGAAGTATCAACATCTTTGTCTGCTATTTGAAACTTTTGATTTTCAATAGAGTTATCAACTCTAAATTTCATAGTTTTATATGTACCTTCAGAAATTTCAACACTACTAAAAGTATATTTTTTAGTACTACCATCAACTACTAAGGTAGCTGTTTGAGTACTTAATACTATAAAGTTAAATTCTTCTCCATCGACTATAGAAGTAAGCTTAGCTCCTCTATTTAATGTTAAAGTTGTTGGCAATGATCCAGCTTCAGTCGACACATCAACAACTATTTGTACAGATGATCTAGGTGAGAGTATCGACCTTGGAACGTATGACAACATTCTTGCTCTTGCGACCACATTACCTCTTATTTGAGCTGAGTCCAAGAACGCTTCGTTTAATGCTAAATGAGCAGTCATTGCATTATAATGAGTATTATATGCAAGTACATCTAAAAGAACTGACAAACCAGATCCTTCAAAATCATAATCATTAAATGTAGACTGATTCTTTAAATAATTTTTTAAATTAGTCTTAATATCAGCAAAATCTAATTCAGTTACTTTTAAATCTGTTCCTGCCATTATCTTAATCTCCTAAGTTCTATTTCTATCTCTTGTATTTCATCAAAATCTTTAATTCTAAATACAAGATATATTCTATATGCGTTATTATCTCTATTATCTTCAACTTTTAATTCAAGAATAGCTATTCTTTTTTCATTTTTTGCAAGGACTTTAGTAATTGCAGACTTTAATGCTACTCTTGTTAATACGCTTGCTGGTTCAAATAGTAATCCTCTTAAATTAGCGCCAAGTGTTGGTTGAAATGGTCGTTCATAGAAATTACTAATTAATAAATTTTTTACAGCATTTTTAATTGCTGCATCATCTCTAAGAGGTGTAATATCTTTTCTGATAGGATGTTTAGTAAGCTTAAGATTTAAATCACTAAACCCTCGCTTCTTTGATACTATAGAAGAATTCTTACTTTGTCCACTTTTATCTGATAATGAGTTATTTCCTAATGCCATATATCTATTTATACCTATTATTCATCAGGAATTGAAGAATCATTGGTTTTGCCTGAATTACTTCCAGAACCAGTATCCATTGATGTTGTTTTATGTTTATGAGTAGCAAGAGTTGGAGCGTTACCAGCATCGGTTGAAACGTCTCCTGTACTATGTGTGGTTCCATTTACTAATAGATTACCATGTATCGTGGTATTACCAGTGATATCAACAGTCGTATTAGAAGCATTTACAAATACTGTACCATCAGCAGCAATATTAATTGTTGTACCAGACTTATGCTGTATATTAATTCGTTCAGAGCCTTCTGTATTATCAAATTCTACTAAATGACCTGCCTCTGTTTTATGTACTTTATTTGTCGGAGGATTAAGCTGAGCTTCAATTGGTATATCTTTCGTGCCCTCCGTTTGTGTAGCTATGCTGCCTAATACCATAGGGTCTTGTGCTGACGGCCCGTCGCGAAAGAATCCGACAACGAGAGAGCCTACAACTAATTCGTGATTTGAACCGTTCTCTTTAAATGATGCTGATGTATTAGGCATTACAACAGTTGCCCAGGGAAGATCTTCTTTTTTAATTAGACTTGTGTCATCTGAATGATATCCATAAGCTCTCACTCTTACTCTATTAAGCATTTCAGTATCATTTATATCTTCTACTAGTCCTAAGAACCAATTAAAGTTATCATTTATAAATTGATCATTATCTCTCATTAGTCAAGCTCCAATACTAAAGAATCTTTTTTACATCTTATATCCATTGTATATTCGTCTTCAAATTTATGTGTAATACTTGTAATAATGTGTAGACCAGATAATAATTTATCTACCATATTACCTCTTTCGTCTTCTAATTCATCTGGATCTGAAGATTTTGTAAGAGTTAATTTAATTTTTTTACCAACACATAAATCGAAATCACCATTTAATTCTAAATCATGGCTCATAAATTCTGTATTTTCTAAATACGCTTCATTTTTTAATAATGTAGGTACTAATGGTTGATGATAATTACTTAAATTGCCAAATGCTAATGTATTAGTAGATATAAAATGATTTTTTGCTTTAGTAAATTCATTTAATTTTTTTGATTGAAATTCTGTACTAAGACTAAAAGGTAAATTTGCGTTTAATCTTTTTAGTTTCTTTTTATCATATCTAAATTCATTCTTTTCTAATTTTTTAGTAGCAATATCAAATGAGATCATATTAGAAGCATAAGCTCCAGATGAAACAGATAAATATTTAGATAAGTTTAATTCAGAAGATATTTTTCTTATCTTAGCCATACCTTCTTCATAAGCATCTTTTGAATCCATTTCACCAGTATAAAAAGCTTTTTGTTTATATTCTCTATATGTATCTTCTTCCATTAAATTTTCATATGAATTAAAGTTAACGCCATTTGTTGCTGTTTCATAGAAATAAAATGGCGTAGAGTTATCAAATGCATTTCTCAATAACCAAGAAACAGCATTTAATGGTCGAAGCTTAGGGTATATGCCTTTAATAATATCTTTTGTATCAGTATTAATAAAGTTTGGTTTAATTTCTAAATCTTTTTTACATATACTTTGTACTAATTGTCCTATTGACCCTTGGAAAGAACGTTCTAATACTTTTAATTGATTAATCCAAGAGTGTTTTGATACTGCTACCATCTCATAATATTGTACACCAGGTGATGACTTTGAATAATTTTGTATAGATGCTAGAAATAATTCTAATTTAAATTCTTTTTTCTCGCCTGAATTATCATCTGTAAGTTCAACTGTTTTTAAATGAACATTAATTTTTTCATTACCAGTTAATTTTTTTATTTCTAAAAAGTTTAAAGCATCTTGAATAGCAACTGTTAATTGTATTGAAGATCTATATAAACTTTCTGTTATTGTAATTGCACCAAGCAAATCAATTATATTAATTACATCACCACCATTTGTAGTAATGTCAAACTGCATTATCTGGTATGCTGAAGGTAAAGATCCTTCAGAAGAGCCAGCTGCTAATTTTGCATTAAATTGTTTAGCCATTTATAAGAGTCTCAAATTCTTCTGCAAATTGTTCAACAAATCTAGGATCAAGTACTCTAATCTTAGATCGTTCTTCATTTATATCAAAGAGATGAGCTCTGTTTGTTTTAAACGATAAACTATTTGTTGCAACAGTTCCTGCATATGTAGTTGCGTTTTCTGAAAAGTTAGTTGATGGATATACATATCTTTCTTCAGCATCGCCTGTTTCAAAGTAATGATGAGGAGCATCAGCATATTTGTATACTACATATGATGCAACTGAATCACCAGTTGTTTGTCCATCAATATTTTCTGTTGAATTGTTAATAGCATTAGGGTCACCAATAAATGCACCAGTCGTATTTTGAATTACTAACTGATTCATATCAACATTTTTTTGTGTTAATGTACCAGCTGCTCCTGATATAGAACCAACTATACCTTCTCCTATTTCAAATCTACCAGCTAAACTATCTTTAAAATTAGTTATTTGTTGATCAGTGTTACGTACAATTTCTGGATTAGTTGTAATTGCAAACCCTTCATATTCTTTTTCTATAAATTTATGAAAAACTTCTGCACTCATAGGCCATGATGAATACCCATCATGTAAAAAATCATTAATTAAAAAAAATGTCCAATAATAATTTGGTGTATTATATAATCTTTGAGATACTATATCTGGTCTTTCTCCATTTTTTATCTCATAAAATCTATATTGAGATGGGCTATCAACTTTATAATCTAATGGCCTTACAGATTTATGAAATTCTACTATAGTTTGTAATGTACCATCACGATTAAAATCATATTTGTTTTTTGGAAATTTTCTAAAATAAGCCATTATACGCTCCCATCATTACTTTCTGATTTAGGTCGATCTCTTCTATAATTAAGATCTTCACCATATAAATCATCTCTTGTAAGATTCTTTGTTTCTTGGAATGAAAGTTCCATACCTATTTCAGCTGGAGCTCCATCTGCATGAAATATATTTGTTGATTCATTATAAACAGTATTCATTGTAGTTAAATAAGAATCTAAAATCATTGGCATAAATTTATTTTCATCTTCACCACTATAAAATTTAATTCTAAATAATGGAGGATATTGTAATGCTAATGCTCCTATTTCCTTTGGATATAAGAATTTTCTAAAGGTATTTTCAATAAGTCTTCCGTCTTCAGCTTCGTCTGAAGATTCAGATACTAATTTAAAGCTAAAGGTAAATGTTCTAAGTGCAGTTGATTCAAATGCTACTGCGGTGTATGGATTTGCAGCTATGCCTTGATTTAATTCAGTAAAAGCTGCTGTATCTCCAGTAGTTCCGCCACCAGCTTTTGCGGCAGAAGTAGCTTTTGCAATTGCATCAGCTTTAGTAAGGCTTGCTCCATCTCCTAAAGCCTGGCCTGCTCCAATTGAGCCTAAATTAACACTATTATATTGTGCAGCATCAGGTACAGATATACCAGGCGGTAGATAAAGAAAGATTGTTTCAAATGCTTCTGGATCTTTTTTTGAAATAAGCTCAAAAGATATGTACTCGGCTCCTTCATCAGCCATTTGACTTAATTTTTTTGGAAAGTATCGTATTGCCATATAAAAACTCTTATAAATAAAATTACTATACAGTTATTTATAAGGTTTAGACATGAGTTATAAAGGTAAATATACAATTAAAAACAAAGAGAAGTATGCTGGAGACTACACTAAAGTAGTCTATCGCTCCCTCTGGGAAAGGCAAACATTTAAATGGTGTGATAATAACCCTCAAGTAAGGTATTGGAATTCTGAAGAGATTGTAATACCCTATAAATTTCAAGTAGATAAAAAGATACATAGGTATTTTACTGATTTATTTATTGAAATGAAAGATGGTAAAAGGTTTTTAATAGAAATTAAGCCAAAAAAAGAGACAGTTCCACCTAAGAAAGGTAAAAGAAAGACAAAAAGATATGCTCAAGAGGCATTTACATTCATTAAGAACCAAGATAAATGGGAAGCAGCTAATCAATATGCTGAACACAAAGGATGGAAATTCCAAGTATGGACAGAAGATACTTTAAAGGGATTAGGCATCAAACTACTAAAATCTTGATATAAATAGATATATGGCAAGTTTATTTGATACACTACAAGCTGGAGCATTTCGTGCTGGTATACAAGCCAGAACACGAGAGAGTAATCTTTGGTTTCAAAAAAATGTAAAAAAATTAGGTACTGTAAGTAGGACAGCTCTATTAAAAGACGATGCATTAGATCCGCAATCTAAATTTATTGCTGGTAATATGTATATGTATTTCTACGATCCAAAATTTAAAGATGAATTACCTTATTACGATAGATTCCCTTTATCAATTATGGTTGAACCAGCTAAGGGTGGTTTCTATGGTCTTAATTTACATTACTTAGCTCCAGGAGTAAGAGCTCGATTCCTTGATGAGTTAATGAATACAGCTCCTAAAAATATAACTGATAGATCTAGATTAAAATTAAGATATAATCTACTTCAAGGTGTAAAAAAATATAAAGAATTTAAACCATGTTTCAAACATTATTTGATGAATCATGTAGAATCTAAGATGGTAAGAGTACCTATGACAGACTGGGAAATTGCTATATTCTTACCAACTGAACAATTTAAGAAAGTTAAATCTCAATCAGTTTGGAGATATTCTAGGAAACAATACGCAGGTTAATAAATGGATATAGACAAATTAAAGGCTACGATTAGTAAAAAAGGTGGAGTTGCAAAACAAAACAGATTTAATGTCTTTTTTACTCCTCCAAAAGTATCGCTTATAAACAAAAATCCTGCTACTTTAATAGGTACTTTAGTTTCGGGTGGTGGTATAAAGAATGTATTTAACGACCCAAGAGATATATCACTACTTTGTGAATCAGCTTCATTGCCTGGTCGGCAAATAAATACAACAGAATATCAAAATACTGATCTAACTAAGAAACAAGTTAATGGTGTTATAGACGAAGACGTTACACTTAACTTTATTCTTACAAATGATTACTATATAAAGAACATATTTGATGAATGGACATCAAACATAATCAATTTAGATAAATATAAAATTGGTTATAAAGAAGATTTTACGACTGACGTTGTTATACAACAGATCAATCATAAAAACATACCAATATATGGTGTGAAGTTGGTAAATGCGTTTCCAACTACTTTAACTGCTGTGACTTTGGATAATAATAGTGAAAATACTATCCAAAAATTCTCAGTGACGCTATCATATGATAAATATGTAGAAGAAAATGCGCTGGAAAGCGTTGTTTCTACAGCAAGATCAGTGATAGACTTATTATCATAGGAGATATAAATTATGGCTTTGCCACAAGTAAATGTTTCCAAGTATAAAACGGTTATTCCGTCGCTTGGAAAAGAGGTTGAATATAGACCTTACCTTGTAAAAGAGGAAAAAATATTAATGATCGCTATGGAATCTCAAGATCAACAACAGATTCTTACAGCAGTCAAAGATGTTATTAGCAACTGTATATATGATGATGTGAAAGTAAGCGAGCTAGCAATATTTGATATTGAAGCTTTATTCTTAGCATTGAGAGGTAAATCAGTTGGTGAAGGCATCGATTTAAAAATGAAGTGTCATGAATGTGAACATATGAATGACATTGAATTAAATATTAATGATATCAACATCCCAGAAGTGGACAATGAAGATATTACTATAGCATTAAATGATGAAATAGGAATTGTTATGAGATATCCTTCCTTTGAACAGATTAATTCTTTCAAAGAAGGTGAATTAGAAACGGTTGATGGAGTATTTAAACTTCTTAAATCATGTATTAAATCAATATATGACGAAGAAGATGTTTATGATGCTGATAAAGAAACTGATAAGTCACTTAATAACTTTATTGAAAGTTTGTCAAGTGGTCAGTTTCAAAAGGTATCAGACTTTTTTAATGATATGCCATCGCTTAGATATAACGTTGAATATAAATGTGTTAAATGTGAGAATGAGAATACTACGGAGTTAAGAGGACTTCAAAGTTTTTTTACGTAGGCCTCTCACACGATAGTCTTGTAAACCATTATAAGACTAATTTTGCAATGATGCAGCATCATGGTTATTCATTAAATGAACTAGATAATATGGTGCCGTGGGAGAGGGAGATATATATTTCTCTTTTACAGGATTATATTAAAGAAGAAAACGAACGTATTAAACGGGAAAATAGGAAGTACAACAGATGAGCAAAGAAGAATTTAGTGGTGACATGAGTAGAAATGAGGTCGAAATCGATCTTAATAAATTCATGGAACTCGTAACTGAGAATTCTGCCCTTAAAGCAGAGATCTTACAATTAAAAACAGATGCTGAACCAGAAAATCCATGGCAAAGATGGATATATCTATCAAACATGGTAGATTCATGGAGAATATTTCCACGCGCATTCTTAAGCGTGTACATATTCTTATTGTATTATTGTACAATGTGGTTTATGGACTTACCAAATCCTACTATGGAACAATCCGGATTAATCAGTATCGTAGTTGGTGCTGGAGCTGCTTGGTTTGGTCTATACGCAGGTACTGCTAAAGATAAAATAAATGGTAGCGGAAAGTAGATGAATAAAGATCAAGAGAATCTAGAAGAGCAAACTAGTCGTTTAGACAAGATAGTTGAAGTCTTAAAAGAGCAAAAAGAAAAAGATGATGCAGCATTAGCTACGGCTGAACTGCAGAATAAATTGACAATGGTTCAAAGTGGTGCTGCTGAGAAATTATCAGCTGATCAAAGTGAAGCTATTGAATCTCTTGTACAAGCCTTAAGTGGTAATAAGTTACAAGAACTTGAAACTCAAAAAGAAAACAACAAACGCGCTGAAGAAACTCTTGATTTACTTGGTGATATAGTCAAAAATACTCAACCCGGAGCTGGTGGAGATGTAGAGCTAGACGGTATTGGAATGTTAGGTGCTGGCTTTGTAGTTGCTATTGGCGGAGCTCTTACAGGTTTAGCTCTTGGTGTTGTATTAGGACTGGGCGATTCTCTTAAAGCTTTAGGTAAAATTCTTGGTAGAGGAATAAAAGGTATAACACCTAAATTTATTTCTACACCTCTTGCTAATCTTGTTAAAAATGTACAGAATTTCTTTAAAGGAATATCTAAATCATTTAGTACTAGATTTGCTTCTATTGGTAAAACAATAGCAAATACCTTTAAACCTCTAACGAATGGTTTAAAGAATATATCAAATGCATTTAAAGCTGGATTCTCTGGCTTAAAAACATTTCGATCCGCAACTGGTCAGTTCGGTAAACTTGGATTCTTTGGTAATATAGGTAAGGCGTTAGGTAATGGATTTAGATTTATTACGTCAGGTGTTAAAAATATACGTGCAGGATTCCAACAAATATCAGTTATCTTTGGACAGATTACTAAAACATTTAGTGGTGTAGGTAAAGGTACTGGTGGAATTGGTAAAATTATATCTCAGCTAGGTAATGTATTTAAAACAGTATTTAAAACATTCACTGCTATCGGTAGAACATTAGGTAGATTATTTCTTCCAGTACAAATAGTATTAGGAGTCATTGATGGTGTTAAAGGCTTCATCGACGGGTTTAAGAATCAAGAAGGTGGTTTTCTTAAGAAGCTCGTTGCTGGTATAATCGGTGGTATTGGTGGAGTTATAAAAGGATTGATTGGTATACCATTAGATCTACTGAAAAAAGGTGTAGGATTCATAGCAGGTCTATTAGGATTTGATAACTTTAAAGAAACCTTAGAAAGCTTTAGTTTCTCTGCACTGATTGGTACTCTATTTGACGGTATTAATAATATATGGCAAGGAATTATCGATTTCTTCGGTAACCTTTTCAGTGATCCAGGAGCTACTATATCAGCAGCTTTTAGTAGCATAGGTGATATAATGGGTAATTTAGTTAAATCAATATTAAGAGCAATACTACCAGATCCTTCAGCCGATTATGGATTATTCGATCCACGTGGATTAGCAGTTAAAGCAATACCTGATTCTGTATATGAATATGCAGGAATTAATCCAGACACTGGAGAAGAAGTAGCACCTCCTGTAGAAGCTCAAGCACCTAGTAATGTTGACGGCGAAGAAATGGATATTGTTTCAAGAGAAAACGCAGCTGCAGCTACTGGTGTAACTAAGGAAGAAGTAGTTAATGTTGTTGGCGGTAATTCTAATCAACAAACAACTAATCAAACTATTATTCAGAATCCTATTAAAATCGATAAGATATCCGCTTCAAACGCTAGTAGGTGATAGTTCTTAAGCTCCTATTAGGATTAGGTAAAGAAGAAGAATTCAATCCAACTATATTCAATATATTCATAACAGCTATTGCTCTAGGATCAGCTTTCTTTGGTTCAATACTTCTTATAATCTATATAATATTATCTATCATATAAAAAAAAGGAGCCATTTCTGACTCCTTTTCGAAATTAATTAAGATTAATTTTCTTCAGCTAATTTAGCAAAGTAAGATAAAGTATCATCTTCTCCAGCTGCTGGTGCTGAATCCATTACTGGTTCAGCTACATTTCCAACTTTTGGAGCTTCAGCTACTTGAGCTGTTGGAGCTGATTGAACTGGTTCCATACCAGCATCAACACCTAAAACTCTGTTCATCTTCATTTTTAGCTCATCATATGACTTATAATTACTTTCAGAAGTAAATTCACTTAGTGAGTGAATGTTATTATAAACTTCTTCTAGTCTTTCCTCTTCGCCATTATGTAGAGCAGCGACTGAAGCAAATTCTGATTTATCATAATTTGTCCAACCTTCTACTTTTCTAATTTTGATTTTAAAGTCAGCGCCTTCCCAGAAGTCATAAGGATTTACTGGATCTTCGTCTGCAAATTGTGGCTGCATAACATCCATAATTTTATCAAAGATCTTTTTACCAAACTTATACAGTTTGACTTTTCCTTCGTTCTGTGGGTTTTCTGGATCCGAAACAATTAGAACATTAGAGATGTAGTGTAAACGTCTCTTTCTGTCTCTAGCTGTTTGTTTATCCTCTTCCCTTCCAGAATTCCATAAAACAGAATTCATTTCAGAAACAGGATCGTCTTCATTGATTGAAGTCCTCGAGTTTTCTATGTACCATAGACCAGTAGGACCTTTAAATCCGTGATCCCAGTATCTTACCCATGGAAGATCTTCACCTTCTTTAGCAGGTAGGAATCTAACAACGGCATAACCGTTACCAGCTTTATCCTGCGTTGGTTTCCAAAAACGATCGTCAACGTATGATTTCGTATCAGTTTTATTTTCAGAAACAGCTTCTGCAGCCTTGACGAGTTTATCGATTGATGAGCCTCGCGTGCTCTTTAGATTTGCAAATGACATATTATATTTCTCCGTATTGCATTGTATTTACTGTATTATCCACTTTATTCATAATATATAGTTATATTATACCACATTTCAGTCACTTTGTAAAGGACTTTTTCATTATATTTACCATTTTTTCGCGGTTAAATTCCACGAAAGGCGCATACTTCGTTACTTTGCGATAGATATCCGGCCACATAATAGTTTCCGTTATCTTCTTGCCTTCACGAACCATGAACCCAAGAATATCATTTAGTATAACAATTGTTTCTAAATGAAGTTCCTCCCTAATCCATAGTTGTATAACTAATGGATGTTGGTTATTATGAGAAAGAAACAGATCATCATATGAGATGTTCTCTTCTTCCATCATTAATACTATATTATTTATATCAGTTTGAAACACACGTGTTATAGATTCACGTATCTTTTTCCACTCTAAATAATTCTTTTCTCCTTCTAATCCATGCATATCTGCTATATAATTATTATCTTTAATAAAATTAGCAATCATGTAATGTTTGATTTCTTTTGGATAGTTCTTACCTAATTTTGCAAAGAAGAACTTATCTTTCCTAGCAAAAAATGACTTAGGTGTTACCGTTGTTTTAAAATTATACTTCAATGCGTCATATCCATCTTGTTTAAAATGAAGTAGTAATGCGTTGTATAATTTGTAAGCTTCAAATGGGTCCATTATATTGGTAACTTATTGCCTCCTTTAGCTCTTAAGAGATTAAGCGATCTAGCTTCCTCTTCTACTTTTTGTTTTAACGAATCAGATAATAGTTTCTTAATATTGCTATAATCCATACCTCTTTTTTCTATGACAAAGTTTATAGCATCTAAATACGATAATTTCTTTTCAGATACAACTGTTTCTACCGCGATATTAAAGCGCTTCTTTGTCATTATTTTTTCATCTAGTAAATTTATAGACATTTTAATAATATACAATCCTTGTTAATTCTGCCTGATGGCTCATTAACTTTTGTGGTTAAACTTGCGATGAGTTTGTCATTCTGTTTAGCCGTTTGTTGTATAATTAATGGTAATACTTCATCTGGTTTTCTTAGTTTCATGACTTTTGAATCCTCAACACTCCACTTATAGAGTGTCGAACCGCGTACTTCAAAGCCTTTTCCTTGTTCTGCTTTATAGATAAAGAGATTCTTTTGTTTAACGTTGTAAACATATAGAAGTTCCTTGTCTGGTATAAGCACAGGATTGATTGATGTAAGTTGAGCTTCTTGACTATCTTTACAATAATGTAGTTTCTCAACTTGTTTGTCGGAGGTTTTCCTCTTAAGTGTTCTTGGTTTTCTAGTAGCAGTAGCTGACATAGAAAGTCTTTGTAATTCAGCAAATATGTTATCCATAGTTTTAAGCATTTTATTCTGATCTGTTCTTTTAATATGAGAATATGCTTCCATTGCTTGATCACATTTTTTATTGTACGCATCTGATACTACATCATATTCGAATTGTACAAGTTCTCGTAACATATTGATTGCTGCGCCTTTTAGATTATGCGCTCTATATAGATCATATACTGGAAATTTAATATCAAAGTTGCCATCTATCCATTCATCTAAAACTAATAAGTCCCAATCATGATAGATTGTAGATTCAAATTTAGCTTTTAGTCTTTCAGCTGGAGATATAACTTTTTTAACTGGAGCGTTTTTCTTTTCTTCTAAAGCGATTTTTCCATTCTTTAAATGTTCACTTATACGTTCTTTAAATACTTCAATCTTATTGTCAGGATATTCCCAACCAACAGCCCACATACGAATGCTTGAACCTAAACCTTGATTTAATTTCCAATCAGGTATAGCTTTTAATGCTTGTATTTTTTTAGGTGTATAACCCATAATTTCAGTAGCAAATTTTAAATGATATTCTCTGTTTTCTTTAGGACCATAAAAGTAACTGAACCATCTTAATCCACTCATTAATTCACATCTGTATTCAAATGAGTCAGGATCTTTTGGTGTTTTACCAGCTTCAAATACGGGCATCGGGCCCATCATTTGCTCATCAAGCGACAGTCTTTGTGCTCTTGTTCTTGTCTTTTTTATTTTTTTCTTTGCTGCCATTGTATTTCCTATAAGGTGGCAGAGCTCCGACTAATTGATATTGATAAGGAGCGCCGGAGCTCCGCCGAAAGTTGTCTTATGTATTATCTCCATCAAAATATTTTACACTAGATTTATCAAAAGGTCCTGGCTTATCTTCCCTGAACTTTGGTAAATTGTTTAAATGTTTTCTAGCTGCCGCTTTGTCTTGCGAAATAATTATGCTAGTACCTATTGCAAATACAGCGGATCCTACTAGTAATAGTACTATAAAAATGTTTTCTATCATCTTCTCATCCTAGCTATATCTATAATATGTTGATCGTCGATTACTGGAACTGCATTTGATTTATGCATCGTAGCAATTCCTTTAACTAAAGTACCTGTGTATACCATTCTTTCTTTTTTAGCTGTAGAATCAGGTTTCATTTGAGAAAGTCTTTTAAGAAAGTCTTGCTTTTCAGCTTCTCTTCTATCTGCTGCTTCTTGCGCAGCTTTAGCTTTGATCGGATCGATCTTCATTGGTGTAAATGTTGGCCTTTTCTTTTTGACACGGCTGGCCGCATGGTTTTTTCTTTTCCTACCCGTGTGGTCGTATCGTAACGATCCCATATAAAAATTTGTTGAACTCATAAGTTATATTATACCATACTTTAATCGATATGTAAACGATTAATTTCAATTAATTTCTTTTCTACTTCAGGCCATGATAAATAGCCTATTACGTCTGAGGTAATATCTGTATCGTAGCATAATACTCCAAACATATCAAGGACAGCAAGCTCCCATAAGCTTGACTTGCCACCATAAGAACCAGCATGTTGAATCACAGAAGCCCCATATCCGTTATCAAATTTATAAACCATTTGTAACCCATCATGGAAAGTATTCATTTCAACTGGTATCACTTATTGACTCCTCGTGTATGAATCGATCAACTCATCACCAGTTCTTCTAGAGCCAAAAGTACGTATAACATTTCCATTCTTACGTCTTTCAATAAGACCACCATTAAACTCAGTATCAGTTACCATACCATTTTCGATATCTGTCTTAGATTCTTCAGTTTCATACCACATAGACGTCATGCTATGTACATGAACAGATTTAACTCCATCTGCCCAAACTTCTGCATCAAGCAAAAGTCTTTGTCTTTCGACAACTTCATCATATTGTCCCATTTTGTAATTTATCCTCCACGATTTTTTTTACTTTATTTTTAGAATACCATAGGCCTGAAAACATAGTTTCGTTTCCATTACCCCAATCAACATGGTATCTTTTATATCCAAATGGTCTATCAGAAAATATTCTAACATCACCATAATTTTCTACTAATAATCGCATACTTAGATCTGGTATATATACACATCAAGACGCTCAGCGTGTCGAATAGGTAGGGATTGATCGTAAGCCCTAGGATTCCTACCATCAGCAAGAGCAGCTCTAGTACGAGGTCCTCTGGCTTGACACTTAACACGGAATTGAGAATAAGATTGACTCCCATACCCGTCTTTCTTTTGACGGGTTCCGTATTTAAAACGTTTTAATTCTGAATTTATTACTTTGACAGCTTTACGAACTGTTTCCAATTCAAGCATATCACCTGCACTGCCTGTATGAGCAGTAAATATGTAGCTTTCAGAGCTACGATCTTTCAATTTATTTATCATAATATTACCTTTTTAGTTTTATAAACTTTCTCCTACTTTTGGAGAATTGTTTTGAAGGACTTTTATAGAAGATCTCTTCCCTAGTCCCAGTTTTGATATATCCTACATTTTGATTTTTTTGGTTAAAAATGTAGGTGTGATTTGGGACATTACATCCGGAATCACTCCAATCTGTTATTTCTTTAAAGTACGTATACATTAAGCGCAATGTACCATGTCATATATATCACATTCAAGATCATCATGCGAATTTTCAGCATCTCTTGCTTTATCTTGAAATGGATCTACTAGTGCGTAGATAGCTGATTCGAGTTCATTAACTTTTTCACGAACTTTGTCTACTTCATACGATACATCAACACCGTTATCTTCAGCCATAGTTTCTATTGCCATGTAGATATTACTTGGCATGTCGAGATATTTAATTTCTCTAGTCTTCTCGTTGACCTCTCCAACTAAGTAACCTAGATCTTCTTTGATCTTAT
>JGI24005J15628_10000274_pt1 | contig 31015 bp, 46 predicted proteins | sample LinPmetageLP40_FD_15628 | JGI IMG/M metagenome (IMG submission 15628)
ACCAACTGGTCGGACACTTCTTATTTGATCCTTTTTCTTTTGTCAATGTTGTTTAATTGCTAAGATTAGCACCAGAAACACCCACAAAACCTCTATTATTAGGGGTTTTTTTATGCTTAAAAATTAATAAATGTTGTTAATTAAGTTTAAATATTAGTGTTATGATCTTTTTTTTATCTCTTTAGATACAAAAACAAGGTAAAACCCAAACTAAAACCAGTTTATGCTCAGCATTTAATGACTTCAATTCATCAAAGTAATGATTTAAAGCCCTTAAAAGCCATTAAAAAGGCATTAAGAAAGGCGTGAGTTTTGATTCCGTAACCCAAAGCCCAGAGACTCTTTGAACACCAACACGTACACACACAAAACCAAAGTTCAATTTTATAAAAGGTCTATATTATTTAAACATCTATTTTAGAAGTTGTATATACTTTGCGATATGAGCAATGATGTTTACTAGAATGTTGTGGCGATTATGAGAACAGTCATATCTGCTAGTGTTTTATTTAGTTGGCACTCACAAGCAGACTTCTTTTATAATGTTATGCTGGTTCTTATAAGAGGCACGAAGATAGTGTTTGAGAATTAAATACTTTCACAGTTTTTATACAAAACGCAGGCATAGGGTAAAATGTTAAAAGATAAGTTAATTATAGGGCTATATAGTTACGATAAAACTAGAGAAGTTCAATTTTATATCTTTATTGTGAATAAGGTTTAAAAGATTATTGTATATTGGCAAACTAAACGAATAATGATGGAAGAAGAAGAAAATAAAGTGGTAGGTAGCGAAGCTATGAAAAAGCGACCTAACAATATAGATGAGAACTTTAACAAGACTGCAAAGTCTTTACTACCTAAGAATAATGAAACAAGAAAACTAGCTAGAATGACTAGAAAGTCTTTAGCTTATGCATTAGAAGGACAGCCTGTAAAGATTAAGATGGCATTAGATATATTATTTGAAGAGGATGCAAGAGCATACATAGATGCAATAGCTAAACTAATGAACTATGCAATGCCTAAACTATCATCAACAGAAATAAAGAAAGATACAGAAACTAAGATTGAAATAAACTTAACTGAAGGTGCAACACTTGATGATATTAAAAAGCAGATTAGAGGGCTAGAAGAAGCAGAAGATATTGACTACACAGAATTAGATGACTAATAAAAAACTTTTAAAGTTTGCACTAGAAAAGAAACTATGCGAGATGAGTTTCTATGAGTTCTTTAAAGCAGCGTGGATTGTAGTAGAACCATCAGTACCTCTATCAACTAATTGGCATCATAAGTATGTATGCGACTTATTGCAGGAAGAGTGTGAAAGAGTAATAGCTCAGAAACCTAAAACTAAAGATGTTATTATTAATGTACCCTTCCGTAGTACAAAATCTCTTATAGTAACTGTTATGTTTCCAGTATGGGCTTGGATAAAATCACCTAAACTTAGATTCATTACATCATCATACTCAGCAACACTATCTATTGAGCTTGCAACTAAGAGCAGAGATATTATATTTAGCGATTGGTTTAAGAGAAGATGGGGAGATGTGTTTCATATTAAGAAAGACCAAAACCTAAAAGAGAGATACGAGAACAATCATGTTGGAATGAGAAGAGCAACATCAGTAGGTGGTACTGTTACTGGGCAAGGTGGGGACTTTCTAATAGTAGATGACCCTTTATCACCACAAATGGCAAGTTCTGCAACAGAAAGAGATAATGCTAACGAATGGTATAGGACTACATTCTACTCTAGGCTTAATCAACCTGATATTGGAGTGAGAATTATAATTATGCAAAGAGTACACGAAGATGACTTAACAGGATTCTTGTTAGGTAAGGAAACTAGGCTAAAGTATAAACACATCTGTATTCCTGCTAAAAGTGGAGATGGAAACATAAAGCCTGCACACCTAGAGGAGTTTTATGATAAAGATACTGGATTGTTTTGGGAAGAAAGGTTTAGTCAAAGTACATTAGATGATTACAGGAGTGCATTAGGTAGTTATGGGTATGCTGGACAACTACAACAAACACCAACACCACTAGATAGTGGAATGATACACAAGGATTGGTTTAAAGTAGATAGATATAGGGTTGAAGATTCAGTAGTTAATTTTGTAATTGACCCTGCATATACTGCTGACCAAAAGAATGATCCTTCTGCATTGCTAGCATATACCTATAAAGAGAACAGATGGCAGATAGTAGATTGCGTTAATGTCTACAAAGAGTTTCCAGACTTAGTAAAATTCATTCAACAGTGGGTTCAAAAGAATGGATATACAAATAGAAGTAGAATATATGTGGAGCCTAAAGCATCAGGTAAGTCTATTGTGCAAACTCTAGTAAGAGAAACAGGACTTAATGTTAAAGAAGATAAACCGCCAACTAAAGATAAGGTAGCAAGAGTGAGTGATGTAAGTGCATCTTTAGAGAGTGGTAGGGTTAGCCTGCTTAATGGCGATTGGAATGATGAGTTCTTAGACCAATTAACTAAGTTTCCTGCAGCTAAACATGATGATATGGTAGATTGCTTAGTGATGGCAGTAAACAAGGAGATTTGGAGTGGTGGAGGCAAGGTATTATATTTTTCATAATAATTTTCAGTTTGTCGGAAAACTGTGAAAATATTTATAGTTAAATTACTATTTTTGCCTAGTTTTGAATAATTACTAAAAAATTATCAAAGAATTATGAAAAAGATGGATATACTTTACTTAAACGAAGGGCATCAAGCAGTTGTTGAGTTTCTTATGGAAGATGTAAAGAAAATAATGTATTATGCTACAGAAGATGAGATAGCAGGTAAATATCAAGACTTCTTAAACATACTTGACTCTGTTTACTTGTATTCAAATAATTTCCATGAAACAACACTAAAGATTGAAGGTGATGATGGAGCAATGGCAGAATTTATCTTTTTAATACCAAATATGTTGTTCTATACTACTATTGGATTTCTTACTGCACTAAAAACAAAAGAAAATGGAGATGCTATGGTTGTGCATTTAGAAAAGATTGCTAATTTATGTGAAAACTCTACAGGAGAGTTAGCAGATGTACTTATAGATGCTACTGATGAAAAGAGATTGCTAGAGGGAGTATTACAGAAAGAAACAACAAACAACTAAGATATGGTAGAAATTAAAATTCAAGACAGCTCATACGAGATTCCAACAGAATGGAAAGACATTACATTGAGGTATTGGTGTGGATTATACTCAATTATAAGTCAATATAACAAAAAAGATGAAGAAGGTAATGTTATTGAAGCAGAACACTCAGAAGTAGAGCTACTAAAGATGAATAGAGATATATTTATGTATCTAACTGGACTTACTCAAAATGAGATGAACAGACTTGATGTAGATAGCGTTAATCAGGCTGTAGCGACATTCTCTAGTCTTTTAGAAGAATATAAGCCTAAAGGTATAGAAAAATTTGAATTAGATGGTGAAGAGTACTTATTTCCAAAAGAATTTCTAAGAAGGAACACATTTGGAGATTATATTGAGTCTACTCACTTAGATAGTACAATAGAAATAATGAAACATGGAAGGTTTGATGTATTGCCTGAGCAAATGGCAATACTTTGCAGGAGAGCAGATGAGGAGTATGATGATGATGCAATACCAGCTAAGACCGAGAAGTTTAAAGAATTAAGCATGGATTTCGTTTGGGAGTTCAGTTTTTTTTTGACAATGCAAAGCGTAAAATTAACTCGGACTTTCCAAATGTTTTTGGGGAAAACAGAAGAGGAGGTGGAGGTGGCAAAGGTAGAGTTTCTACAGTTGGACTCTACAACAAGTTCATAAAGCCTTATGGATGGCTTAACAGCCTTTATATGGTAGCAGAGAAGGGGATATTTAGAATAGAAGGTAATAATGATATTGATAGCGTGAAAAAAACAGATTTATACAAAGTATTAACTTACTTGAGCTACAATACTGCTAAGAACGATTATGAAATTGCTGTGCAAGAAAAGATACATAATAAAAATAATATAACATTGTAATAATGGCAATAACAAGATTAACAGACATAATAACAGTATTTGAAAGTAAGTGGACTTATGGGGACTCAAAGTTTGGTTATGATGGGGAGGTAAATCAAGACCACGATACTCAGTACCCATTAATGATGGTAACACCACCAGAATCAATAATGCCAGTAGTTTACGAGGGTAGAGAAGAATACACTTTTGAAATAAACTTTTACAATCTATACTCTCAAGCAGCACAATCAGTAGTAACACTACAAAAGAGATGGGATAACCTACAAGACTTATCTAACGAATGGTTGGATATGGTTCTTAAAAACTATCAAGATGTTACTGTAGAGGCTTATCTTAATGATGAGAGCATTGAGATTGAAAGAATTAAAGATGCGAAGAATGACAAGTTAGTGCAAATCAAGTTAGTATTCACAATGAGTGCGTTTACTAAGTGCTTTAGACCTGTTTCTAACTACCCATCAGATTATTCTGATTTAAAAGTATGGTTAAAAGCAGATAGTGGTGCTACATTTGATATAGCATCTAAAAGAGTGAGTGCTTGGGCTGACCAATCAGGTAATAACAGTAATGTTGCTCAGGCTACAGTAGCAAATCAACCACTAAGATATGGATATGATGGCATTAACGACAAGACATATTTTGATTTTGATGGCACTAATGATACTTTTGTTTCAGGAAGTAACTTACCTGTAACAACAGACTTTACAATATTTGAGGTAAGTAGAATTGATAAAGCAAGTGATAATGTATTTGGATGGTATAACTCAAGTGCTGCTATATCTATAGGTACAAATGCTAGTGGTCATATTACTGCTACAGTAAGTGATGGAACTAATACAATAACTGCAAATACTTCTGTAGACAATAAAGAAAGTAATCATATATCAATATTAAAGAAAAATAACAAAAGAATAGATTTAGAATATTATGATTCTGCAAACTCTATAACTGCTACCGATAATGATTCAAGTTTTGATAATACTTTTGTTTTCAATACTGCAACATTTAATATTGGTTCTTATAATAATACAAATTATATGGATGGACAATTAAACGAATTAATAATTTTTAACAGAGCCTTAAATGATACTGAAATTGCTGAAGTAAGAGGTTACTTAAATTTAAAATATAAAATATATTAAGATATGTCAAAACCAATAAACGGAGTTTGTAGGTGGGGAATAGTTCCTCTTGATTTTACTGGCTCTCAATTAAATTACATGAGTCAAGGTTCAAGATCCAACTACTTGAAGAGTGCTAACGACCAACTAAGATATGAAATTGTTTGGTCAAAGAGTGGTATAGGGGAGGCAGTTGAACCTTTTGAGTATGGAGATGTAGTTAATGTAATATTTAAGGTAGAAACAAGAACTGTAGGGGGTGCTTATGAAACTATTGGAACTATTAAGAAGTCAAGGGATATTTCTAATAAAAAATACACAGGCGGTAACGCACCAGCAGGTCATAGATTTACTATAGATGTAAGTCAATTAGTTTCAGATCAACTATCATATAGCTTATGTCCAATTAATAAAGGTACTTGGCAAAGCACTGCCTATGGAGGTATGAATGGGGGACTTACAATGCAAGATAATGTTATTAACAAGGATGCTACAGCAGGAGGAAGTCCAATTAGTGAATTTAATGTTTCTCAAAATGGAACATATAGAGAACTAAGGGTAAGTGCAACTTTTGAAATTATTGGTGATGTCGCTAATAATGGAGCATTAGAACTAGCTACAAATGATGCAAAAATAGCAGAAATTATAAGGGTAATAAACTCAGTAAATCAATTTGAAAGAGATAATGTTTATTATTTCGCCCAATTTCTTCACGACAAAAAACCAGTAACTGCAACCTTTGAAAACAGATTTCTTTCTAGGTGTCCAAATTGGTATTATACTGATGCAGAGAATAAAGTAGCCTACCATAAGTTAGTTAGAATGGATGAACAGGGAGAATTTTTACAATGGTATCTTCAGGAACTTATAGATCAAGCTAGCGATACTCAATTTTTTAATTATTACGAATTATTTGGAGTTGCTTACGATTATGATGGCACTGAAACTGAATTTGTTTTAGCTGATTTTAACTCTTTATTATCCACATTAGGAGTTGGTAATCCTGCAGTAGAATTTGCACAAGTTCAAAACAGAATGTTAATTCAGAATGTTAGTCCTGATTTTATTAATAATAATGCCTATGTACCTCAAACTGGAGCAGGTAGACCATACACAACATCAATATCACCTATAACATCAACTATAGATAAGTACAGTATAAATGCAAGAGGTCGTTACTTTGACAGTCAAGGTACTCCTCCTGCTTATGTAACTACAACAAAAACTTCTACTTATTGGTTTCAAATTGATAGAGAAAGCGAAAACATCCCCTATGGATATGTAAGATTTCATTGGTTAAATTCAATGGGAGGTACTGATAGTTATACTGCCAAAAGAGATGTAGTAGAAGGATTAACTATAAGTAGAGATGTTATTGAAAGAAAAAGTGGAGATAGAACTTGGTATCAAGATAATCAAGGTTATACTGGTGCTATCCCATTTGATGTCCCTAACAGTGATTATATTTCAGACACAATGAGAGGTGGTGATATATATAAGGGTGGTAGAGAGGTTTCAAATGTATATGCAGATAGAGTGCAAAGCGTATATACTGAGCCATTAAATAAATCTGTTGCTAATTGGTTGGAAGAAATCATGTTATCGCCTAATGTATGGATAGAAATGGAAACAGATGCTACAAAGCGTGGAAATGCTGTTAATCCTTATTTAAGACCATCAACAAAAGAATACATACCAGTCATCATAACAAATAGTGATATTGAAACTGTTAATCAAGAAAATGGTTTAGTTAGATTTAATATTGAATATACTTTAGCTCATAAAGTTCAAACACAAAGAAACTAATATGTCAGTAAAAATAGAGATATTAGATTATGTATTTGGTGAGTTTGAGGGTGCGCAGATGATTACTAACCCATCATTTTCTAGCTCTTCTAATTGGGATTTAGGAACAGGATGGGCGATAGCAGGAGGTGCTGCTACTCATTCTGGTGGGAGTTCTGGTTTTTTAATACAATCAAATCTAATTTTTGTTGAGGGTCAAAGATATAGAATAAAATATAAAATAAGTGGAAGAACAGGAGGTAGTTTAATATTAGCAAATCATTTAGCAGGATCTGCTAATGGATTTGTTCAAGTTAATAATGGTACATTTGAATATGATTGGGTGCAGGGAGGTAGTAATAATAATAGACTTAGTCTTTTTGGAGGTAGTGCTTTTGATGGTTCTGTAGAGTATGTAGAGGTTTATAATATAACTGGTATTGACTGGGAAAATAGCGTGGTTGGAGAGCTAGATGTTACTGACCATTCTGACTTTCCTCTTGCAATGACATTTCAGATTTCAGATTTTAAAGATTTAACCTCAACAAGTGGTGATTATAGTAAGACATTTAAAATTCCTGCCACTAAGAATAATAATCAAATATTTAAAAACCTATATATTGCAAATATAGATGTTGATAATAAAGTTACTGCAAAAAAACAATGTAGAATACTCGTAAATAATCTTTACTCTAAGGTTGGATTAATACAAGTTAATAGTGTTAGTGGTTATGGTGAAAAACCATCTCATTATGAATGTGTGTTTTTCGGAAATAATTTAACTTGGGCTGCAGGCATTCAAGATGCTTATATGAGTGATATAGATTGGGGGGCTGAGGGAGATGGGCTTATCTACAATAAAGATGGCATTGTAGATACTTGGCAGCATGTAGATTCTGATAATGGAGCTAACTCACCTATAGTTTATCCAATAACATCTTATGGAGTTTATAATGCAGGAGGTGATCAAAGAACAATACAACTACTAGATACTCATTTTGGTAGGTACGGAGCATTAACAAGTCCAAGCACATTAGGTTATTATGGATTTAATAATGGACAAAACGATTACGGAACACCACCACCTTCTCCAGACTGGCGACCTACAATATTCGTTAAAAAAACTTTAGAGAAGATATTTTCTGGACTGGGATTTAAGATAAGCTCATCTTTTATCAATACTGATATGTTTAAGAGGTTAGTATGGTCATTACCTAATTTTCTATATAACAATGCTTCAGAAAGATTGACTATATATTCTTATGGTAATAGCTTCACAGGAGAGGGGTTAATATCTTCATTTTTAATAGATCCTGATAATGATCCATTTGACCCTACTGAGTTTTCTTATTTCACTTTTAACATTGACCTTAATGATTCTGCTGGTTTTACTTTAAATACTGACACTGATAATGTAGGCTGGGATGCAACATCAGGTATATATACTGTGCAAGAATATGGCTTTCATAATATTTCTCTAAATGACTTTGGATTATTTGGTGAGAGAGTTAGTTATACTTCAGGTTCTTTAGAGGTGGGGTGGACTAAGATAGTCTTGCAGCTAAAAACAGTAGGTCAAACTTCTTTTAATAATATTGCTAGCATGATAACCAGCAGTTTTATTGATTCAGGTGGGAGTCCGTTGTCAGACAATCCAGCTCAGTTATTTACTGCAGGGTTAGATGAAACTAGATACCTTAATAAAGGTGATCAATTAAGATTGGTTCTTAATGTTAAAGCAAGAACTTCTTCTTTAGGTACTAATGAAATAAGACTCTATTTATTTGGCTCAACTACACCAACTTCAACAACAACATCTGATAGTGCTAATGCTACTTATGCAATTAATATTAATCCTGAATATGTTGATTATGGGCAGACTTATAACTTATCCGAAGTGATTGATAAAGAGATGAAGCAGATAGATTTTGTTAAAGGTATAGCTCACGCATTTAATCTTCAAATGACTACAGATGAAGGTTCTAAGACAGTACATATAGAGCCTTTTAATGATTTTTATAAGCCTCTAAAAGATGCAATAGATTGGACTTATAAATTAGATAGAAGTAAAGAAATAAATGATCAATGGATAAAAAGTGATTTAAAAAGAAATATCATTTTTAAGTATAAGAGTGATAGTGCAGATGCTGTAGTAAATTACAGAGGTAAGAAGTTTTTTAATGACATACAAGATGAATACCCATACTGGGAGCAGCTTCCTGATACTTTTGAGAAGGGAGATAGTACATTTGAAAATCCATTCTTTGCTGGAACTTACAATGCTAAAGACAACGACACTACTGTATTTCCATCAACTAATACTGCATACTCTGGTTGTTTGTGGACAGAAAATGTTAATGCTAGAGATGAGGGACGACCAGATAAAGGTTTTAGTTTTCTGCCAAGATTATTATATTGGAATAAATACTCTCCTACAGTTCCTGCCGCCTTACCAACAACTAAATTTGCTTTTGCTCAAACTTGGGGTGATAAATTGAAAAAAATAATTGCGAAACAAGGATTATCTGGGGAGGGGGTAGTTTCAGGGATATTCCCACAAGCAACAATGGTAAATAGAGATAGCAACACAAGTCCTGTCTTATCTTATGGTAATATTTCTATTAGGAATTATGATGATGCTACAGGGATATATAGTGCAGAAGAAACAGGAGCTGGCTTGTATGAAACATATTACAGAAACTTAATAGAGATGCTTAAATTAAATCCAAGAGTAAGAAGTGTATATGTTGATTTAAAAATTTCAGATATTGTAAATTTAGATTTTACAAAATTAATTTATATAGATGGTGTTTATTGGAGAATAAGTAAAGTTTTAGATTATATGCCAAATAAAAATGATTCTACTAAAGTTGAGTTAATTGAATTTATTACATCACTTGTTTACCCTTTTAATGCACCAGTATTTAGAGGCAGACCTCGTAATTGGGCGAGTCCACCTAGCAGTCCTTTTTTACCAGAAGTACCTCAGCTTTAAAAATATATTAATAATAAAATATGAATAATCAAGAAATATCAAGTAGAGGAGTGCCACAACAAAGTGGATTAGACATATTCTGCAGTATAACAAACTATACTGGTGAGTTTTTAGGTTTAGGACAGCCATTACTAACCAGCAATATAGATTCTGCTGTAGATTATGCAACTACTGCTGCTGATCCACAATTAGATGCTGTTTCTAATAGTTATCCAACAACTAAAAATATATGGTATAAATATCACACTGCAGGTACTGAAGGAAGTCCATATACTAACATAGAAGCACCATCCATAAGTGGTTCTTTTGCTCAGTTCAAAGGACATAAGTCTAGTAGTAAGCCTAGTTTTTGTGGTATTTATCAGCAATTATCAGGATTAACTATAGGTAAAACTTACGAGATAGATATTACAAATCCTTATTTGTTGATTGTAGGCACTATAACAGTAAAGACATATAGAAAGGAAGGTGATACTTGTTATATATCTTCATCAAATTCATTCACTATGCCTTATGCTAATGGTAATATGCGAGCAAATTTCATAGCAACTACTGAAAATGATGTCATATTGATTGACTACACTACTGAATCAACAAGTGCAGTAATACAATATCTTTATTCAATGAGAATATCAGAGTTGCAGGAATACTTAGTTCCAACTTACGCTGAAGATGCTTATGGTAATGACCACAAAATATTAAGAAGAAATTTAGGAAATACACTATCAGATGTTTAAATTTAAAAGAACAAATAAAACTCTTATTGAGGTTGGTTTTATGCTTAGGAAAGGGTTGCAAGACGAACTTAAAGCACAGAAGCATAATGCTACTGGTAAATTAAGCAGAGGTCTTAAATATCATATTAAAGATAATGTCTTAAGTATGATGTCATCTGTTAGTTATTGGAAGGCAGTAAACAATCCTTTATTCGCTGCAGTTCCAAATCTTAATGCAATCCAAAGCTGGATGAATGTTAAGAATTTAAAAGGAAGTGCTACTGCTATATTAAGGAAATTAAAAAACAAAGGATATGGTCAGCCTTATTCGTTTTGGACTGAAGGCAATAGATTAAGAAGAACAGACTTTGCAGGATATACTGCAAATAAGTTTAAAGATAAGATAGCAGAAAAGTTAGCACCATCTATAGGTAAGGATGTGGCAGATATGATAGCAGAACAAATTAAAAAAAATAATCCAAAAGCAAATGTTCAACGAGCATTTTAATATATAATATATATGTCAACAAATACAGAAAAAATTGTAGTACAGGTAGTTGTACAGGGAGATAAACAATTAGACCAGTTAGATAGAAAAGCAGCCAAAACAACTAAAAGTTTTGGAAATATGGCTGCAGGAATTTTAGGTGCTGTTGCTGCATTTAGAGGAATAAGTAGTGTTATAGGAACAGCTATTAAGTCTTTTAGAGATTTTGAATTTCAGATGGCTAAAGTAAGGGCTGTTACTGGTGCTTCAGATAAAGACTTTAAAAAACTAACTAATACTGCTAAGGAACTAGGAAGAACAACATTCTTTACAGCACAACAGGTTGCAGAACTTCAGACTAATTATGGTAAATTGGGTTTTTCAACCAAGGAAATATTAGATGCTCAAGAAGCAACATTACAGTTAGCTACAGCAACAGATACAGATTTAGGTAGAGCAGCAATAGTAGCAGGTGCTGCAATTAGAGGTTTTGGATTAGATGCTTCTGAGGCAGGTAGAGTTGTAGATGTAATGGCTGAAGCATTTACAAGTTCTGCATTAGATATAGAGAAGTTTCAAACATCTATGACTAAGGTAGCTCCTATTGCAGCAGCAGCAAATATATCATTAGAAGCAACTACTGCTATTATGGGAACACTAACAGATGCTGGTATTGAGGCTTCTATAGCAGGTACATCTTTAAGAAATATATTCTTAAAAATGCAAGATTCATCATCTGATTTATCTAAGTTTTTAGGATTTACTGTCAATAGTTCTGATGATTTAGAAAGAGCTTTAAATGACTTAAATAAAGCAGGTCTTACAAATGAAGAGGTAATGAGTCTTGTTGATTTAAGACAAGTTGCTGCTTTTAATACAATGATAAGAGGCTCAGAAAGAATACAACAGCTTACAACAGATTTTAATGAAGCTAATGGTGCTGCTGCTAAAATGGCAGCTATTGTTGCAGATACACTAGAAGGTTCTTTTAAGCGTTTTACTTCAGCAACTGAAGGTCTTTCAATACAGTTAATGGAAGATTTAGGAGGTTCTCTAAAAGAAACAATTAATAAATTTGCAAACTTCTTTAATGCACTAACTGAAAATTCAACAGTAATAGCTAAGGTTGTAAGTGGGCTTATATCTTTAATAAAATTTATTGGGCTTTATAAGTTAGGTACACTAGCTGCAACAGCAGCAACAATAGGATTTAAAAATGCAGTATTATTATTAAATGGAGGTTTAAAAATAACAAAAACGGCTATAGCGAAAACAGGTATTGGTCTTTTTGTAGTTGCATTAGGAGAGGTTGCTTCAAGGTATATGCTAGTTGGAGATGCAGCAGAAACTGCAGCGAAAAAGATGGAAATATTTAATGTAGCAAAAGAGAGACAATTATCCAGAGAGGAAGATTTAATGAAGTTAATAAATCAACAGTTAGCTACAACAAAAAAACAATCTGAAAGGAATCTAGCGAACATAAAAGTACAGATTGATGGTAGAACAAATCTAAAGAATGCTATGTTAGATGAGATTGAGGCAGGAATGGATGATATAAAAAAGAAAAAAGAATACAAGAAAGAGATAAAATTAATTAATAGTGAATTAGCTTTATTAGTAAGCAATCAGGGTCTTAGAATGATTAACCAAAGAAAACTTATTGATAGTGAAAGTGAAGAGATATTACAAACAAAATCATTAATAACATTAGCTGAAGAAGAAATGGCTATACTTCTTAGGATGCCTGAAACAACAGAGAAAGAAATAACAGATAAGAATAAATTAATAGATACACTTCAGTTAGAGATAGATAGATTAAAAGATTTAGGTAGAGAGAAGGATGACCAAGTAGAAAAAAATAAAGACATAATAGAGTTTAATCCATATCAATCATCATTAGAAGATTTAGATGAATTAATAGCAAAAGATAAGGAGGCTGCTGATGCTAGAATAGCTAATGGGGAGAGAGTGTTAAATGCTATGAGTGTAACTTCTGATGCTATTTTTACAATATTAAATGCTAACTTAAATAGAAGAGCTACTACAGATGAGAAAATTCTTGAAGAGAGAAAACAAGCTGGATTAATAACAGAACAGCAATATGAAGAAGGAGTAGAAGCTATACAAAGAAAAGCATTTCAAAGAAAAAAGAGAATGGATATTGCTCAAGTGGTTATAGACACTGCAATAGCAATAGCAAAAATAAAGTTAAATGCAGCAGTCATGAAGAGTAATCCAGTTACAATTCTATTTGCAGGTATGAGTATATCTCAAATAGGTTTAGCTGCAGCTACAGGAGCTGCGCAGATTGCAGTAATAGCAGCACAAAAATTTGCAAATGGGGGAATGATAGAAGAGTTTGCTGATGGAGGAATGGTGAAGGGTAAATCACACGCACAGGGAGGAGAGAAGTTTGCTGTAGGTGGTAGAGTGGTTGAATTAGAGGGTGGTGAGGCTGTTATTAATAAAAGAAGTACAGCAATGTTTAGCAGACAATTATCTGCAATGAACTCAGCAGGAGGAGGTGTTAAGTTTGCTGATGGAGGATTACTTAATTCACCTTCATTCTCACAACAACAATTTAATGCATTAGGACAGAATCAAATGATGGGTGCAATGGGAAGTTCAAGTAAAGTAACAGTAGTAGAGGCAGACATTACTAGCAGTCAGAACACTGTAAGTGTGATACAATCTCAAGCTACAATTTAATAATTAAAAAAGTAAACAAATGTTTGTTGATAAAAAAACTAAATTAGAAAGATTAGATATATGTAAAAGTTGTAGTTTTTACCGAAACTTTTTACTGTTAAAGAAACCTAAAATAAGTAGAGGATCAAGATGTGCTAAATGCAAGTGTTTCTTAGATGCTAAGACATCATTAACAAAAGAGTTTTTTGGTAAATGTCCAGAAGATAAATGGTAAAACTTTACATATGAATTTTAAAGAAATCGCTGCTAATTACAGCAAACAAAAAAGAAAGATGATGACTGATGCAGTTATCACTAACAAAAATCATCAAAGAAACTTTCCAACCCATCAAGCAACTTCATTAAGTTTAATGTTTGAAGAGTGGCATTTATTATTTCCATCTAACAAACAATCTATGAATTGCACTTCATGTAGGCAAGCAGTTTTTAAGTTTTGGGAAATGATGGTAGATGAGTGGATTGAAATAGAGCAAACTCCTAAAAAGAAAAATGTCCCTAAAAAAAATAAGACAAAATAAAGTAGATGTAGTCTTTGACTTCATTGAAATTGCTGGTACTGAGTTAGATAAGAGGTTTGGAGAGCATCCAACCTGTAAGGATATTATAAGACATCTTTCAGAGAAAGGATTAATTGAGCCTAAGAGAATTAGGAACTATATGATTATTGCTGACTTTGATAAGATGCTAGTAGGTAATCAAGGAAGTAGAACTAACACTTGGATGGACTTATCTATTAAGTACGAGATAAGTGAGAGTATGGCTCAGAATATAGTATATAAGGAGAGAAAGAAAGCTGTACCATCAAGCAATATCACATACTAAAAGTTTTGTAGGTAAATTAGGTAAGATTAAAATCACTTGCTTGTATTTTTGCTGCTATGAACGAAAAATGGTATAACATTCAAAACAAGGCAGGTGAAACTGCTGATATATATATCTTTGATGAAATAGGTACTTATGGAGTAACTGCACAAGACTTCATCTCAGAAATCAAAGGACTAAAAGATATGCCAATCAACTTACGCATTAATTCGCTTGGAGGAGATGTGTTTGATGGAATGGCTATGTATAATGTAATCAAAAGAAGAGAATCTAAGACTACAGTCTATATAGAGGGCATAGCAGCAAGTATCGCTACTATCATTGCTTTAGGTGCAGATGAGGTTATAATGGCTGAGAACTCTTTATTTATGATTCATAACGCTTGGGGAGGAACATCAGGAGAGGCTAAGGATATGCGAAAGACTGCAGAAACTCTTGATAAGATTACAAGTGAACTAACAGACATTTATGTAAAAAAGACAGGATTATCGTATGATACTCTTGCTGAGATGATGAATGAGGAGAGTTGGTTAAATGCTCAAGAGGCTTTTGACTTAGGATTCATTGATACTATCTCTGACTCTATTAAAGTGGCTGCTAAGTATGATGTTTCTAAGTTTAAGAACATCACGCAGGAAGAAATTAAGAATAAATTAAGTATTAATATAAATAACAAAAAAATGACTAACGAGTTAAAAGATTGGTTCAATAGCAAGGTTGAGGAAATTGTTACTGCCGTAAAAGGTGATGTAAAAGTTTCTGAAGATGTTGCTGAACAAACTGCGATAACTGTAAACTTAGGAGATAACGAAGAAATTACAAATAAGATTTCTGAATTTGAAGCTAAGAACATAGAATTATCAAACAAGATTTCTTTACTAGAGGGTGAATTAGTTTCTGAAAAAGGAAACAATGAAACTTTAACAGTAGAGGTTGAAGGTTTGAACGCAAAAATCAACAAAGCAGATGCTAAAGGTACAGAATTAGAAACTTCAAGCGACCCTGCAGTAGTTGAAAACAAAAAAGTAGATGCAAATGCAGAATTTTACAATGTATTAGCATCAAAAATAAGAAGTAAATTTACTAACTAAAAAAATAGAAAAAAATGGCAAATGTAGCAAATGATAGTATCGCAGCAGCTTATGGTGGGGCGAACTTAAACGAAATATTTTACGAGCCTGTATTCAGAAGTGAAGATTTAATGCGTAACTACAGGGTAATACCTAATGTTAAGCATAAAATGAATGTTTACACTGCAGCAGCTTTAACTAAAATTGTTGAGTCTTACTCAGCTTGTAGTGCATCAAGTGGTGCTACTCAGTTCAATATTGATGATAAGGTAATTACAGCAGGAAGATGTAGAGTTGCTTTAGAGCAATGTACTGATGAGTTTTTCGGAACTTTTATTGAGGAGTCTTACAGAAACGGAGCTGATGTAATGAATATTGAGGGAACTCAATTAGCAGATGCAATCGTTGATAGAGCAGTAAAAGGTATAGCTCAAGATGTAGTAAGATTAGCTTGGGGTGGTGATGTAGCTGGAGCAGTAGCAGGATATACAGCATTTGATGGATGGATGGAATTAATGAAAGCAGAAACTGTAATAGAAAGTGCAGCAGCAGCAACGGGAGTTCCAACAGCAGCAGAAGCATTAACTATGATTACAGCAATTTATGATGGCGCACCTGCAGCATTACAGCAAGTACCACCATCAGAGAAGAAAATGTTTGTAACACCTAGAGTATATAACGCTTACTTACAAAGTCTTGAAGGTACTGGTTCTGACTTAGCATTGGTTAATAGAGTAGATTCTTCACCTAGAGTTTCTTTTAGAGGTGTTGAATTAGTAGCAATGTATGAGTGGGTTACTATTGTAACAGACACTAATCCAGATGTATTCCAAAGTGCAGCAGGAGCTAACAATACTGAAGGAATGTGTTACTGTGCAATTGATAACTTAATTATCGGTTCTGATGTAACTGACCCACAAGGTTCATTCAAAGTATTTTATGATGATTTAGAAGAAAAAATGTTCTTCAGAGGTTACTTCAAGTTAGGGGTACAGTACTTGTACTCTTCTCTTGTTCAGTGGGGACTTTTAGTATAATAATAATGTAATAATAGAGGGGAGGTTTATCCTCCTCTCTTAATTACTTTTAATAATCAAATAAAATAATAAAAAAATGGCAATAGATACAGGTATAGGGGTTGTATGTGCGAACTTACAATCAACAGGTGGTATAAAACAAATACTTTTAAGAAGTTGGGAAACTGCTGATGTTATTACTTATGGTAATGCTGCAGGTGAGTGGGATATTGATAATATTCAGTCAGGTGGTGATGCTGCTTGGTTTGTTTATGAGTTCAAAAACGAAACTCCTGCATTAACAATAAATGGAACGAAAGAAAATGGTTCAACTGCATTTGAATGTGGTTTATCATTTATGATTCCTCAATTAGAAAGTGCTACTTTTCACGCAATGCAAGAAACTCTTGATCAATGTATGATGGGTATAGCGATTGATACTAATGATAACGCTTGGGTTCTTGGTGTTAGTGCTAAGTATGCAAATGAGGATGTAGCTGCAAAAAGTCAGACTTTCTTAAATATGTCTACTATAGAGGGTGGTACAGGAGCAGCTTTTTCTGATGAAAGTGGAATTACTGTAAGCTTAATGGCTAGACAGTTTGAGTTACCTAGAAAGTATATTGGTACGATTACTGTTAATACTTCAGCATTAACTGCAACAACAGGAGCATAATAATTAAAGATATATTTTTAGGTTGAACTTGTTTCGTAAAAAGTTTATAACATTTCCCTATTAATATCTTTCTAATAATATGTGTGATTGTGGTAAAAATATTGTAGATTCACCACACTTAAAAATATATACAATTATGGCAAAATATAAAGCAAAAAAAACATCTGGAAGAACTTATAAAGATGGTTTTGTTATTAGGTGGGCAACAGCAACTCAAGAGGAGTTAGCATACGCTTATGAAGATTTGGGATTGAAAAAATTAGTAGAAAAATTATCAACTATAAAAACTGAAGATGAGCCAAAAAAAGAAAGTAAGAGGAACAGCAAAAACAAATCTTCAGACTCAAAAGAGTAATACTTTTGAATTTGGAGTTTTTAATTTATCTGTACCTCAAAACATTGAAGAACCTCAAGACATCTCTAAAATTAGGACTAAGTTTATACCATTTGGCACTAACAACTTATTTCCTCAATATTTAGCTGAGTTAAAGAGAAAAAGTAGCACTCATAGAAGTGTACTAGCTCAAAAGACAATCTTTACAAGTGGAGCTAAATTCGTTAGTAATAATGAAGATATATTAGATTATATTAAAGATGTTAATGCTGATGGAGAGTCATTAAGAATGATTTTTAAAAAATTAGCAGATGACTATTATACATTCGGAAATGCTTACTTAGAGGGGGTTTTATATGATGGTGGGATGAATCTATACCATATAGATGCAACTACTGTTAGAATGTCTAAGAATAAGAAAGAAGCGTATGTGCATCCTGATTGGGCTAAGTACAATACAATGAAGGAAGATTTGAATATAATTCCTATATATCCAGCAGTTAAGGGAAATAGATTTATACTTCAATTTAAAGATTATGAGCCTACATTCTCATTTTATGGATTGCCAGATTATGTTGCTGCATTAGAGCATATTGCTGTTGATTATGAGATTGGTAAGTGGAATCATACAAAATTTAAAAATGGCTTCCAACCATCTGCTATCGTTGAGATTAGTGGGGATATGGGCGAAGAAGAAGCAAAGAAATTAGTACACGAAGCTCAGAAGAAGTTTGTTGGAGAGGGTAATAATGGTAAGATTATGTTTATCGTTAAGAATGGAGATACTTCTGCTGCTAATGTTTCTATTATAAAAGATGATCAAGAAGGTAGTTGGATAGATTTACAGAGAATAACTGACCAGAACATTGTAACTGCTCACAGATGGCAACCATCACTAAGTGGATTAGTTTCAAGTGGTAAGATGAATAACACAGGTAGTGAGATTAGAATTGCTTATGACTTAGCAATGACTACTGTAATTAAAGACACTTCTGATTTACTTTTAAATGGAATAAAGACTATTCTATATAAAGAATTAGGATTCTTACCTCAAGATTTAATCATTCACTATGAGCCACCAATTAGTTTTGCTACTCAGATTGACCCATCTAAAATACTTACAATCAACGAGCAAAGAAGATTATTAGATGAAGATTTACCAATGCTTGAAGAGGGAGATATGTTCTTAACTGATAGAGAGCAAATCATTGTAACTAGAGATGATGATGCAGATGGAGTTGGTGATGATAATGCAGGTGATTTAAGTGTAACTGAAAAAACTGAATAATAACTATGGCAAATGTAAATCAATATAAAACACTAGCAACAGCAGCAGAGGTTATAAGTAATAGTTTTACTAATGCTAATACTGATCCTGCTTTAATATCAACCAATACTATATTACTTTCTGAGTTAGCACATTTAAAGACTGCTATTGGAAAGAAGTTTTATGAAGAGTTAAAGACACAGAACAATGTAGGTGATTTTCCTGCTGTAGGTGGTCTTACGCAAGCTAATCAAACTTTGATGGATGATTTCTTAATTAGAACTCTATGTTGGTTTGCTAGATTTGAGGTTATTAATGAAGTTCAGAGTAATAGTAGTAGTATGGGGATTGTTCATAATATTGATGAGTTCTCTACTATCATTGACCCTGCTGAGTTAAATGCTTATAAGCAAGACACTTATAGAAAGTCTGAGATATACTTGCAAGATATGTTAGAGTTTTTAAATGACTCTGACAATAGTGCTGACTATCCTACATATACAGCTAACGCACCTTGTAATACAACTACTTATAAGAATCATGGAATTATAATGTATGATAGTATATATGCTAGACCACGAAGAAATTACGATAGTTGGAAGAATTACTGTCCAGAATGTTAAAAAACATATAAATTAATGGCTGCAAACGAACATAAGAACTTAACTGATATTAATAGACATAATCCAAAAGGATTTGAAAATGCTACTAATAATACTACACTAACTAAGAGTGAAGGAACTTCTGCTACTGGAACTGATGGTAATTTAGTTTGGCAGAGTAAAGCATTAATGGGGGTCTCTAATTATAAGATGCAGGGTTTTTCTACAGGAGCTGCAAATTACCACTATGGAGAGGATATAGCAGACACTAAGTCGCCTTTTGAGATGGCTGTTGATTATGGAAATAGTGTTGTTGCTTCAGGTAGTTTAGTTCCTACCAATTTTTTCAGAATTGGTCAGGGTTGTATTATACCAGAAATTGCTAAAGTTGTATCTATTAGCGGATGGCTTACATCTAACAATGAGACTGTAATTACTATTGCTATATGTAAAGTAACTCCTGTGGAGGATGTTTCAACTAATGTTACTCCTATAGTAATTGATGAAATAGCTGTAACTGGTCTAGGTAGTAATGCTAAACTAGCAAGAATAAATGAAACAACTATAACCACCTCCTCATTAGCAGCAGGAGATATTATATTTCCAATGATAAAAGAAACAGGTGGTACTGGTAGTTCAGTTTTTATTAATCTATCTGTTAAAACAACTACCTTTTAATGACTACTAAAGAAGAATTAATTTCAATGAAAAAAGACATTAACTCTATTAATGGAAAAATGAGTAATATAGAGGATAAATTAGATATGCTTACTGAAAAACTATTAAATCCTGATACAGGGGTTACTGCTAGAGTAAATAGAAACACAGCAATGAGAAAAATATTAGTAAAAGCTATGTGGGTTATATACAGCATAACAATAGGTGCAATGATAACAGTATTTACAAGATAATAATAACAATAAAAAAAATAAAAAAATGAGTACATTTGATACAGACAATACATTACTAATGATGCAATTAGGTAAAGGTGGAGGGACAGAGGTTTTTACTACTGTTGCACAAACAGGTAAAACTTGGTTTTGCGTACACTTTCCTGTAGAGTCAGTTATATCTTCTATAGCTGCTGATGGGGTTACAGGCGAAGCTGCTCTTCAAACTACACTACCTGCTGGAAGCACGCTGTTTCTTAACATTACAGCAATTACACTTACTAGTGGTGTGGGAATTGGTTACAGAGATTTATAAATAAAATATGTTAAGTTTAAAACAAGGATTAAGTTTAAGTGCGAGGAAATCTTTAGGTGGATGGACTCCAACTGATGAAGCCACGTTAGAGGGATGGTATCAAAATAAAATTGGTATTACCTTAAATGGTTCTAATGTAAGTCAATGGGCTGACCAATCTACTAACAGTAGAGATATGGTTCAAAGTGATGACCCTGAGCAACCAGCATATAATTCAAGTACAGGTGCTTTAACTTTTGACAGTTCAAATAAAAGTAATTTACAAACATCTGGTCAGATAAGTGTATCAGGAGATTTTACTCTTGGAATTAGAATGAATCCTACTACAGCTAATGGAACATTCGTTGCTGATAATACAACAGCGAATGAACTATTTAAAATATCTTCAGATTCTCAAATTACTATTAAAATAGATGGTGGTACAGCAGTTATAGGTTTAGACTCAGGTTCTTTTGGTGATGACTACATTGTTTTGACTAGAGTTTCTAATGTCTTTACTTTATATAAGAATGGATCACCACAAAGCACTACTCAAACTTTATCAGGTACTATTGATATAGATGCAATAGGTATTAGAGAAGAAAATAGAAATGGATTTAGTGGAACTATAGAAGAGGTGCAAATATATAGTAGTTCAAGTGATACCTTAACAAGCAATATTAACAGTAGACTATCATCATTATAGTATAATGATATATTAACATAAAAAATAAAAAGACATGGCAACAACAATAGTACCTTCAAATTTAATAGTATCAATAACAGAGTCTTATTCTCTAAATGGAGTTGATTATGGGAATACAATGGCTAAGACTTACCTTAATAATGACAGAGTTTCTCAGAGAGTAATGAGTATTGCAGGTAAAGGTTCAGAGAGTATAACTTGGACAAATATATTAGCATTATCAACATTAGATGGTCAAGGTCAGGTAGTTAAAGATAATTATCAATACTTTAGAATCACAAATTTAGATAGTGTAAATACGCTTCACCTTAGAGTTTATAATGGTTCTGACTATTTAGCGTTTCAAGTTTCTCCTGCAAGCAGTAAATTATTTATGGATGCAGGTATTGACTCTCCAACAGGAGCAGGTACTGTAACTTTTGCAGATATTGAAGCGATAGCAGGTCAATCAAGCAGTGCAAGTGATGCTATTGATGTTGAATTTATAATGGTTACTTCTTAATATGCCTTGCTACGAGTGCGAAGAAGGAAAGTGGAGGTTTGGTCAAACTGGCGATTGTCAGTATGATTCTAAATCAGAATGTGAAACTGCTAATAAAGATTATTATGCAGAAGAAACTTATAATGACTATCCAGAAGCAGCAACTAATAATGCAAAGAGAGCTATAAAATATAAGAAAGAGAATGGTAGTGATTGTGGTACTATTGTAGGTTGGACAAGAGCAGGTCAATTAGCTAGAAGAGAAAAGCTATCAAGAGATACTATTGCTCGTATGGCTTCTTTTAAAAGGCATCAGCAACATAAAGATGTTCCCTATGATGAAGGTTGTGGTGGTATTATGTGGGATGCTTGGGGAGGTACATCAGGTGTAGAGTGGGCGATAAAAAAATTAGAACAAATAGATAAAAAAAATATGGCTAAAAAAAAGAAGTATTATTCAGATGATAATCATGATCACCATTTTCATTTTACGAAAGAAATGATGGAAGTCTTACATAGTGAGGGGGAATTAGAGGTTAAAGTTGAGGAAGATGATAAAGAGATGTTAATATTATTTACTTATGATATGCACGAATCAGAAGAATACAATCCAGATGATGAAGATGTTAAAGATGCTTTTCAAGATTATTTTGATGAAGTTATTAAAAACATTAAACATTCAAAGTAAAATGGAATTAAAACACTTTAACAAAAGTGAGTTTACTTGTAAGTGTGGATGTGGTGAAACTGTTATAAGTGATTATTTGCTTGAAATGCTAGATGAAGCGAGGAGCTTCGCTAAAACACCTTTTGTAATTAATAGTGGATATAGATGTAAGAATCATCCTGAATCAATTAAGAGTCCAACATCATCTCATATAAAGGGATTAGCAGTAGACATTAAATGCACAAACAGTAAGAAGAGAGCAATCATTATAGATGCTTTAGGGTATGTAGGGTTTAAAAGATTTGGAATAGCAGATAGCTTTATACATACAGACATAGATGAGAAAAAATCAAATCCTGCGATTTGGTTATATTAATTAATTAATTAAATATATATTATGAATTTTATTACAGAAAATTGGCTAGAATTATTAATTGGAATAATGGCTTTTATTAAAGTTATTACTAACTTAACTCCAACAGAGAGAGATAACAAGATTTTTGGATGGTTAGACACTATGATTGATGCTATAGTTCCTAAATACAAAAATAAAAAATAATGGTTACTAAATGGATAGGATCTATGCTAATGAAGGGTGGCATAAAACCAATAACAGAATTACTGAAAGCAGTAAAAGAGTTATTTACAGACACAAAAGGAAAGTGGAGTAGCAAAAGAACTATTAGTGGTGTGATAGTTTTATCTGCAAGTCTATATATTGAGAAGAATGGAATTGACACTAATGCTTTGATATTAACAGGATTAGGAATACTTCCATTATGTTTCTCAGTATTTGAAAAAAATAATAAAAATAATGACTGTAGTTATACTAAATAAGTATCTTTGCATTAAGATTTAGACAGGGTTGTGCCTGTCTTTGTTTCATTGTTTATAGTTTTCAAGAGTGGGATGTTCAAAAACATCTCACTCTTGTATTATATAAGCCTTTTTTTTTGTATAATTGCTACCTAACAACCAATACTTTAAGCAATGAAAGAATATGGTAAAAGATTAAGATTGTCAGAGGAGGAAGTAGAGATGATTTATGAGAACAGAGCTGAATCAACTACTAACACTAATGGTAATACAGCACTAGACATTAACTTAGCAGAGAGAGGCATCAAGAAAAAGGATGTGGTATCTGTAAAACATTGGCAGTCTGCTAGTGGAGAGTTTAGATTTAGTATTGTTACTAAAGAAGATTTAACTGCTAATGAAAATGATATATTAAAGACAGTTAGTAACTTCATAGAAAAACATTCACCTCACTACCCATCAGTAAAGAGAACAAATAAACATAACAATCACTTATTAGTAATTAATCCAGCAGATATTCATATTGGTAAATATGCTAATCATCTTGAAACTGGTGATGGTTACAATGTAGAGATTGCGTGTGAGAGGGTCTTAGAGGGTCTACAAGGGCTTATTGACAAATCTGAAGGCTTTGATGTGGATAGGGTGTTATTTTGCATAGGGAACGATATTTTGCATATAGATAATGTTTACAATACAACTACAGCAGGTACAAATCAAGATGTAGATGGTAAGTGGTGGGAACATTTTGAAATTGCTCTTGCGTTATATGTTAAGTGTGTTGAGATTTTAAGAGAGATTGCACCTGTAGATGTGGTTCATTCAATGTCTAATCACGATTATCAGAGTGGTTTTCATTTAGCTCACGCATTAAAGAGTTGGTTTAGACACGATAGTGAAGTTAGCTTTGACATATCAGTAGCACATAGAAAGTATTACAAGTATGGTAAGAACTTAATAGGCTTAGAGCATGGAGATGGTGCTAAGATGGCAAACTTACCTTTAACAATGGCGCAGGAAAGACCTCTCTTATGGTCAGAAACAACTCATAGGTATTGGTATCTACATCATTTACATCACAAGGTTAAGCATAAGTGGTTAGATGCTAAAGATTTTATTGGCGTAACTGTTGAGTACATGAGAAGTCCATCAGGGACTGATAGTTGGCACTCAAGAAAAGGATATGTAGGAGTTCCAAGAGCAGTTGAAGGTTTCTTGCATGAAAAAGATAGTGGTCAAGTAGCTCGTTTAGTTCATTACTTTTAATATTTTTACAATCAAAATGAAAGACTCAACTAAACTATCCTTGTTCTATATTGCACTAATTGTAATAGTTTTACTTATTACTATAAATTAGTCGTATCTAGCCGATAAACATTTTTATAAAAATTGTTAAAAATTTTTTGGTAGGTAATTCCAATTTTATATCTTTGCCTCAATTAATAACTAAAACAATAAACAATTATGGGAAAGATGAAAGAAATGCATATAGAAATGCAAGAACAAGAACAAAATCAGAATACTAATCAATTAAATAATCAAATGGCAAAAAAAACAATGCAGGAAAAATTAAAGAAGCAACCAGAAGTAGTTGTTGAAACAAGAACAGAGGCTTTAAGAAGGCTTTATAAAGAGAATGGCTTAACTGCTGAAGATGTGTTTAAAGACCCTAGAGGCTTTGTAATCATCACTAGAACAGGTATTGATAAGATTTCTGCTAAGAATGGAATCACTATTGGATATGAAGTGATAACTATGGATATTGAAAAAAGCACTTGTGTATTAAAAGCAGCAGGTACTATGAAGGTTGGTAGTGAAGTTAGAAATGTAATGAGTTTTGGTGAAGCATCTCCTGCTAACTTAAATGGTGGTGGTAAGAAATTTCCAGTATCAATGGCTGAGAAAAGAGCAATGAGTAGAGTGGTTCTTAAACTAACAGGATTCTATGAGCAAGGAGTATTTGGTCAGGATGAGATTGTAGATGAGCCTAAGTAATAGTGATATAGATGAACTTTTTGATGGAAAGCCTAGTGAGATAACAAACTCACAATGGCTGACCATTGAAGGTAACATTGACTTAACATCACTTACGACAACAATGAAAACTGATATTTTAAATAGATTAAATGATTTATCAGAAGAAGAAGCAGAAGAAATAATAACTATACTATATAACAACAGATATGAAAAAGACCCACAAAAGCAATGGCTCAAAATGCACAAAGATGGAGTATTTAGAGATAGAGATTTTTAAACATTTCCTAAAAGTTTACACATACATTGTATGGAATAATAAAAGTGTTTTAGGTTTTATATCTGAAGATGATATTATTGAGCTGCTAGATAAGAAGCAGGTGTTAGACTTCTATCACTTTGATAAAACAAACTTTAAAGTATTAGCTAGCAAGGTTGATAAATACTTGCACAGAAATGACTAAAAAATATTCACTACTAAAGATTAGGCAATCTAGGAATGAGTTTGAAGCACTACTAAGAATATATGGTATATCTAATTCAACTCTATGTAAGGTGATAGGAGTTAATTATGCTACCAGTAGAGATTTCATAAAAATACCATCCAACCTTAGATTTATACACGCACATAGATTAGCAGACTTTATAGGCTTAACAGTTCAAGATGTAATAGACACAATAATTTACGACTTAAAATAACAATAAACAAATGAAAAGAAAACAATTAAAATTTAACGATAGTTATAACAATATAATTATTGATGAATTATCAGATATTTACAAAGTAAGTAAAGATCAAATATTTTCAGGAAGCAGAAAGAGAAACATTATATCAGCAAAAAGAATGTATATTTTTGTGCTTAGAGAAGTTTTTGCATTAACTTTAATGAAGATAGGGGAGGTTACAAATTTACATCACGCAACAATAATATATCATGCAAGACAATTTAAGTTTTTCTTTAAAACATATTCTGAAGATTCTAAATCATTTAAAAGAGTAGAAGGTGTAATTGACATTGAAACTTATGAAAGAATAGAAGGGAGATTAATGCAGGTCGATGTGGATGAAGAAATAATAAAACTAGAAGATATATTAAGCAGAATAAAGGATTCATTAACTAAATTATATAAAATTAAAAAACAAAAAAATGACAGACAAGAAAGAGAAGGTCTACTTACCAAGTAGTATTAAAAACATTCCAACTAAGTATGGATCAATGATGGTCGCTAACTTTAAGCTGGATGAATTACAAAAGAACTCAAAGAATGGTTGGGTGTCTATGGTTATTTCAGAACGCAGAGAGCCATCAGAAAAAGGTGCTACACATTATGCCTATGTAAATGATTTTGAGCCAAAACAAAAGCCATTAATGAGTGAAACATCAAGAAAAGACCCTATGGGTGGGATAAATTCACCTTCAGATGACTTACCATTCTAAATAAAAACAAGGAGGGGTTGAAATATACTCCTCCTTATTTTAAAAACTATAACACAATGAAAGAACAACCAAACTTCTTCTCTGTCATACCTGCAGGTGTAAGGTATGATAAAGATTTAACTCCAAACGCTAAACTTCTTTATGCTGAAATAACATCTCTACTTTCAATGGGTGGTGCTTGTTATGCTTCTAATAAATACTTCTCAGATTTATATGGAAAGAACAAAGTAACTATTTCCAGATGGATTAAAGAATTAAAGGAAAGAGGCTATATATCAGTTAGTTATACATATAAGGAAGGTAGTAACGAAATTGCTAATAGGTATATACAAATTTGTTTAGACCCCCTTAGCAAAAATGACAAAGGGGTATTAACAAAAATGCTAAAGAGTAGTAATACTAGTATTAATAATAAGAGTATTAATAATAAGGTAAATTTTAAAAAACCAACAATAATTGAAGTTAAAGAATATTGTACTGAAAGAAAAAATAATGTAGATGCAGAAACATTCTGTGATTTTTATGAAAGTAAAGGTTGGCAGATAGGTAAAGAAAAAATGAAGAGCTGGAAGGCTTGTGTAAGAACTTGGGAAAAAAGTAGTAGAAACAATAATACTAATGATAGAACTACATCACATAGACATACTAAGGGTAAGGATTATGGAGATGGTTCTTTTTAAAACTATAATTATGAAAACAAGACAAACATCAGTAGATTGCTACAATCAAATTAAAGAAGAAGGATTATTATCTAAAATGAGATTTAAAGTTTATGAATCTATTTTGACTAATGCACCCTGTACGAGTGCAGAAGTATTATCTACTATGTTAAGTAAAAATAGTGCGATTACATCTTCAAGAGCAAGATTTACTGAACTTAGAGAGTTGGGTGTTATTTACGAGGTTAGAAATAGAAAGTGTAGTATTACAGGCAGGACATCAATTGAATGGGATTTAACAGATAGACTTCCTGTAAATGTAAAAAAGACTAATAAAACCAAGAAGCAAAAGATTAATGATGCATTAAGTGCATTGCGTGTATTATACAAGAATAAAGATAATAGCACAAATGATGATTGGAGGGCAGTTGCTGATTTAATTAAGGATATATAGATTATGAGAACAATAGAAGATACTTTTAAAATAGAAAACTTCCTACAACCTAAGATGTATAACAGATACAGGTTAGGAACTAAAGAGGATATTAAAGAAATGTTTGTTAAAGCGTTTAAGCATTACGATAGAACTATTGATGTATATGATCATTTAGAATCTTACGATAAAATAATTGATTGGTTAGTTGATACTAAAGGTAGAGGTTTAATGCTAATGGGTGATTGTGGATTAGGTAAGTCTACTATTCTTAACTATGTTATTCCTGCAATCTTTAGAACAAAAACAAATAAGTTGCTTACTAGCATACCAGCTAAAGAACTTGGTCAGATAGAAAGGAGTGATGCTTCTTTTATTATTATTGATGATTTAGGGACTGAGAGTATTAAGAATGATTATGGTACTAAGATAGATGCAGTTGCTGATGCTATATCTTATGCTGAAGATAGTTCAAAGACTTTACTTATAACTACTAATTTAGATGCAGAAGATTTATCAAAAAGATATGATGAGAGAACTTTAGATAGGTTAAGAAAGTGTAAAGTGGTGGTTATCAGGGGTAAAAGTTTTAGAAAGTAATTTATATAAAATTCAATTATTTTTATATATTTGTTTCATGAAAAATAAAGAGAAATACAAATTAAAGAAATTAGAAATACCAGAAACTATAAATACTGACTTGACATATTACATGCAGTTTGGTTGGAAAAGAGTTAAACAGGTAAATGATATAAAAAAAGAAGCAATAAAATACCATAAGACTGTTTATGGAAATTTATTTAAAACATAATAAATACTCAGGAAGTAATTAATAATAAATAAAGGGTAAGACCTAAGAGCTTTTAATTGTTCAGACCTGAGTAGTAGAGGGGGGGTTTGGTCGCCTCCCCAATACAATTAAAACAATAATAAAATGGAAAGAAAATACAAGACAATTAAGTGGGTGTTAAAAGGACACATCAAGAACAAAGTAAATTCTTTATGGATATGGGAAGAAGATAACTTTACTTGTATCTTTGACACTTATTCAGGAAATGAAAGAATATATACGAGTTCACAATTACTAAGACTATTATCAGAATGATTATATTTACAATACTAGGCATAATACTATCAATCTTTTTTTTAATAGTTATATTAATTACTATTATAGAAGGAAGAATTAAAGGTAAACAGAATCAAAAGATAATTTGGAATATGGAGAAAGTAGAAACTGCTAACATAAAGGGGCGAAGAGATAAAGTAGTAACAAGAACAGGAGGTTTAGCACACGATAGAAATATAAGTTATAGTGAAATACAAAAACAAAATGTCAGAAAAACACAATAAACTTTATTACGAACAGGGCAGGAATGGATATACTATGAGTGATACAATAAATCCAAAGATGAAACTGACTAAAAATCAGTTAGGATTAGAAGTAGACTATAGTAAAGATAAGATACCTAACTATTACATTGGTAAAGTGTATGGATATGAGGCTAGGAAAGTAATTGAGGATTTTGATTTATCGTATAATGTAGGGACTGCCACCACATATTTGCTCCGAGCAAAAAGGAAACACTCTACAAGTGTTGAGTGCATACAGAAAGCAATCAATCATTTAGAATTTGAGTTAGATAAAATAAAAAATGAAGAAACCGATATTTAGAATATTTGTATCGTATGAGATTAAGAATAAGGCTGCTGTAACCAGGAAGGTTACTATGGGAATATTAGATACATTTGCACTAACATCCAACATAGATCAAATAAAGAAAGACCAAGAACTAATAGATAGAATCTGTTACGTAAATAAAAAGAAGTTAAACAAAGTAGAGGTAACTATAACAAATGTTGATGTTGAATACCAGTATGGTGAAACTACTGACAGGTTTGATGATGAATATTAAATAGATATTATGCCAAAGATTAGAAAGATAAAAGTAGGTGATAGGAAAGACTCAAGAGGTGGAGGTTACTCTAGAAGAAAGTTTACTGTTGCTGAAGCTGATGCTATAAGACTAGAGTTTAATACTGCTACTGATAAGATAACTATATCTGCTATGGCTAGGAAGTATGAAGTATCACAACCATTAATGTATCAACTACTTAAAGGAACTACCTATACTGATAAGGGAGGTAGGGGGACTAGGGGGATAGGGGGTACAGGGGGTGTAGGGGGTAAGGGGGTATAGGGTATGGCAATGAAGAAAGAAGCTAGAGTACAATCATCATTCTGCACCTATATACAATTTACCTATCCTAAAGTTAGATACTGTGCATCTCTAGGTGGTATAAGAACCTCAATGACTCAAGCTATTATGGCTAAGAAAACAGGATATGTTAAAGGGTTTCCTGATATGCAGATACTAAAGGTCAATAGCGAGTACGCAGGACTCTTCTTAGAGATTAAAGCCGATAAGACTTGCTATGCATCCAAAGAACAAAAACAATGGGTAGCTGACCTCAATGAAGCAGGTTACTATGCTAAAGTAGTTAAAGGACTTGAAGAATGTATGGATGTCCTTGATTGGTATATGAAAATAAAATAATTTTCTAAAAAACTTTTACAAAAAACTTTTCTTGAAACTGTTTCTGCCCTGAAACTGCCCTGAAACTGCTGAAACTGCTGAAACTGCCAGACATCTCCTATGTGCGTGTATGCGTGTGTATGTGCGTTCTATATACTGCAATCTCTTGATTTCTAGTTATTTAGAATCATTATAAATTAGCATATTTATAAATATTTTTAACAATTTATTTGCTATTGTGCAAAAGTGTTATATATTTGCAATGTAAATAATTACAAATAATTAAATAAATAAAACTATGCAAAAACTAAACTCTAACCTTTTAAAAAAAGTAAGTAGTAAAAAAACAAGCATAAAAGATAATATTTTATTCACTATCGTATCATTTGCTGCCCTCTATGGCTTAATCTATGCACTTTGCACAATCATTACATTAATTGAATTTATAACACTTTAAAACCTTTTAAAATGACTTATACACCTATTTTATCAGA
>JGI24005J15628_10000281_pt1 | contig 30834 bp, 25 predicted proteins | sample LinPmetageLP40_FD_15628 | JGI IMG/M metagenome (IMG submission 15628)
ATCACTAGAGTTGTAAGCTTGAGTTACATTTTCCCAATTAATAATGTCACTACCCCACTCGCTTTCAACAACGTACTCATCTCCAGAACCTCTTAAGGCTTTTATTTCTGGAAACGTTATAACATACTCGTCATACTTAGGGTCATAACCACCAACCAATAAGTAAGGTGATATTTTACCACTTTCAGATGCTATTTCATATAAACTCTCCCCAGAACCTAAGTAGTCAGGATTGTATTTTATGTACATTTCTCCAAGATCCCTGAAGTAATCTTTCATTCCGTTATCTGAGATAACTGTAACACCATCTGCACTTAACCTTAATACAGCTCCTTTTTTAATATCTGTAAAGTAAAACTTACCCCCATGCTCAACAATAGATTCAGGATTTAAACCACAACCAAAAGGATTAGAGTAAGTCTTTACGTAATTAGCTATAATGTTATTAGACAAAGAAACTAACCCTTCCCCTGACGCTGTATTTAAAATATCTTTACCAACTAAAACTCTACCAACTTTACTCTCATGAAATATAATTAAATCATTATCTCTCATTTTTAAAGACTGTATAGAACCAAAGTCTTTGTTATAATCAAAGTAAGGTGCGTTGGCTAAATTAAAGTTAGATAAACCATTAACAGAGTTAGTACTAGAGTATGTTTCTGAGTAATAAACACTAGCGTTTAAACGTCTCTCTTTTGAGTTGTTGTTTATCACGTTAATTCGACCTCTACTCCAATGATTAGTATTGTGAAAGTCGTTAAGGTAATAATCTTCGCAAACAAAGTTTTCTAAATTTTGAAGTTCGTCACCAGATATTGATGTAAACATTTCTCTAGGTTTTAGATAAACATCTCCAGAGCTTATTTCTACTACAGCTGGAATACCTGAAACATCAACACCAGATTCTTCATTAAAAGAAAAGTTAGAGTCTTGATCTGAAATGTTACCAACATGAGTGGCAGAGTATTTGTTTCCTGCGTTATTTATTTCTAATTTACTACCAACTTCATAGTAAATCATACTTTCATCAGAAGTTGTTTTTTTCTCTCTATAAACCTCAGCTATAAGTTTATTAAAACCACTTGATGCGTAACTAAAACCGCTATGACCTATACTTACAGACTCTCCATCTTCTAAAAGTACGTTAGACGACCCAGGATTATTTATTCTAATGTAAAAACCTTCTTGACCAGAAGATAATGATATTGGAAGATCCTCCCCTTCAGCTTGATAAAAATCAAAGCCTGTTATTTTAAAGTCTAAATACTCATTAAATTTCTTTCTAATACCATTATGTTCGCAACTTATAAATCTTATTCTATCTCCACCTTTTTCTAGAAACTCAAAATCTAAATCAGACCCTGAAGCTTCATTGTAACTAGACTTGTGACCTTTTAAAGCTTGAAGACCTATATATATTTGACTGTCACCATCCTCACCTGGCTTAGATAAAGGGGACGTTATTTGCATAAAGTCACCTACAGTATTATTACCACTATAGCACATTTGATAATGTGTAGCCCAAACGGGTGGTCTGTTATATATTTCAACTTGAACTTTAGATGATTCACTTAACCCTACCTCATCATCTTCTGTAACAAACGCATTATAGGCTCTAGATCCAGAATAATTAGAGTCTATGTATTTAGGAGATATGTTAACAAAAGAACATCTATTTGTCTCGTCAAAATACGCTACACCAAAATCGTGAAAAGCACCTCGTTTAAAAGAATTAAATCCTGGAGATCCTGACGTAAATTTAGCAACATGACTATGAGAGACTTTTTTCCAGCCTGAATTTGTTACTGCCCAAAAAGTAGATCCTGAACCATCAGGTTCTTCACTATTATCAATACAATGAAATGATATAAGAATTCCATTAGAACTTGTAGTACTTAAAGTTATAGAACCCTCATCTTTTGTAGCGTTGTCAGGATTAGATCCACCAGAATCATGACTTAAAGTAGTTATCGTACCTCCATCCCAATCGTCAGAGTTAAAAGCTTGAATAACTTTACTTATAACAGCAGAAATAGAAGTCAACCCACTAACATCAACCTTCATGTCTAACCTACCAGCTCTTGATTTAACGTCAGAGCCTTGAAGACTTGCAGCATTAGATCTTCGCTTTAATCCCCACCTTATATTTATTGATATAGTCTGAGATTTTTCTTCATTTAAATCTAAACCGTTAAAATTTAAGTAAACATTCCAATCACAATTCTCACCTCCATCAGAATTCCACTTACTACCCCCTGTTTCATTTTGAATGGCTAAAGCCATAACAGTATTACTACCATTTCCACCACTTTCAGTTGAAGGAACTAAAGTTGAAAAATTACCATTAGCATAAAAATTTAAACTACTTGATAAAGATTGTACTATATTTCCCGTTCCTGAGAAAGTAGAAGAAGCAACTAAGGGTGTGTTATCATAACCTTCTAAAATATTACCATAAGCTAACCTGTTGTTAGATAAAATAGTTTGTGCTTTAGCAAGTTTAGGTACAGCATCAAAAAGTTTGTCAGAATCTACCCTATCTATAAATGGATATATACCATTGTTTTTAAAATTAATTAAAGACTTACTAATAATAAAATGATAATTAGAATCAGGTATAAGTTCGTTTTTTAGTATTCTAAGGTAAGTTATAAAGTTATTTTCTACAGTATCTACAAGAATAAACTCACCCTCGTTACCTTTTCTTGCTACTATTTCTATTTTTTTAACGTCAGAAATAGTATCAAAATATTCAACATCAACAACGTTATTGGTAGTTCTATAGTTATTGTGAGTTAAGGGTACGTTTAAAGCAAATTCAGGATCTATTTGTATATCTGAAATACCACTGTAAGAACTTGACTCGTTGTCTTGGTGATCGTACCTGTATTTAAATTGAAATAAATTGTCTAATATATCGTTCTTAGCAATAGTGCTGTCGTTTTTTAATTCTGTAATTGGTCTTTTTGTTGGTTGATGTTTTACTACGTCCAAATATTTAGACCTATCAGTAGATTTTCCAAAACTAATTAAAGGGGAGTAAGCGTTATCAGGTTTAGCATTAAGGATTACACCGTAAAGTGGGTTACCACTTGAGTCAGTCATAGAAGCACTATAAGCCCATGGACAATTAGTAATAACCCCTGCCATTGACGTGGTGTCTTCAGACCCTAATAAGTATAAGGACAAAGCAGCGTTATTAGTAAAAGATGGAGCCTCTCCTTCTAACGTAATAGAGGTTCCGTTTTTGGCTCCAACCTTAAAGAAATAAGGGAAATTACTATGTATAACCCCTATAAACTCACCCACGTTTAATTGACCATTACTTAACGCAACACTTGATGTTACACTAAAACTGTCTGCTGTTATATTAAACGTTACATTTGCAGGCATTTTCTTAACAATACCAGTGACCTCAGCGTACCCATTATAGGCTGTTAAATCAGCACTGTTGGCATGAGTATATATATAGTCCCCATCCTTAAAGCCATGACTGTTATCTGCTGTTATAAATACCGTTGAGTAATTGTTTTTATAGTAAAAATCTAAATACTGACTAGCATTAGATATATTATACTCATTTTGTTTTCCAAGTCTTACGTTTATCTTTCTTGGTCTGTTAAGGTTGTCTGTCCAATAAAGAATATCATCTATTTTATTTACCCCAGTAATAGCTTCATTTCTAGAAAATTTTAACACACCATTAAAACTACCATCACTAAGCATTCTACCGTCTTGGTATACCGTTCTAACCTTGTCGTCAATTAAATTGTACTCCAATATAGAGTCATATTCTTTAGCTCCAGAAAAACTTACAAAATAATATATACAGTTAGTTGGCTTATCTTCATAAGTTCCAATACACTTATGATTAGTAGATAAAACATTATCAGTTGTCGTAGATTCAAGTGCCATATTTATATTTTATTTTTAACAAACCTTTTAGCTCCTAAAAGATTTCCTGAAAGTTCTTCTTCTATATTCTGCGATTTATTTTTTATAATATCAGCGTTCCCAGCAGGGTATAAGTAGTTACCTGAAACTACATTATTACCACTGTAAGATGGTGACGCTAATGAGTTTACAAAATTTTCTGCACTATTATTTAAACTTGTTGACTGACTAGATTCTTGAGAAGTTGCTTCTTGAATTTTTTCAGAGTATACCTTAAGGTTGATACCTCCTGAAGCAACGTAATTTGGATCGGATGTATTATTAACATTCCAATTATAATCAGTTGATTGATCAGATAAAACTTGATTTTCAGATTGACTACCTAAGGGTAATATAGAACCTGAATTAAAACCTAAATAAAATTCAAAACCAACTTCTTTATTTAAAAACTCAACCTCATATTGTAACCCGTCACTAACATCTTGACTATCTAAATAAGTCGTTGACATACCTAAAGGTCTTTGCTCACCTCTATCACCAATTATTTTATCCCCAGTAGAACTGTTTTGATAAGCGTTACCATCAGTATCAACTAAAGATTTTTTTGGTTGAACATTTAAAGCTGTTATTTTTACGTTATAATTTTTATTTGTTGCGTTAGAATAAAAGTTATAATAAAAAGAATTACTAGAACCATCGTAAAACTCACCTGAAGATCTATTAATTAAATTGACATTAAAATCAACCTTACTAGTTAAATTATTTAAAGATGATATTTGATTTGCCTCTGGGTGATTTTTACTAAAAAAACTATTACTATCAAATGAAGCGTCCCTAAGCATAGAAAGTTCAGACGCTGATTTTGCAACAGTCATAAGAGACCCTAAATTTGATAAACTCCAAGTATAAAATTCCTCACCATCACTAGTGTAACCTAAATCGCTTATATTTTCATTTCTAATAAATAAAGATACAGTTGGTAACGCAAATTGGGCAGCATTTTTAACTGGAACACCCCCACTAAAGGTAAATAACCATTTCTCATTTAATGAAGATTCTGGACTTGGAATTGTCCCACCATCAACTGTATTTAATAAACCTATAAGGTTGTTTACAAGGTTAGTTTGATTAGTTATTTGATCCTGTACGTTGTTTTGGTTCTCGTTAAAATTATTAACAAAGTTTGTAACATCACCAGACGTTAAGTTAACTGAAACACTTAAGTCGGCTAATACTTCGGCAACAACATTAGATAAATTTGAAACGCTATTAGTAGACTTGTTTAAAACTAAAGCGTAATCTGTAATTTGTTTTTTAACTAAGACTAAATCTTCTTCTAAGTCAATTATTTTTTCTCTTTCAGAAACAATTACTTCTTGTATATTTTGATTTGATTCTGTAACTTGATCAACTCTATCTGAGAGTGATGCAATTAATTCAGGTGTAACCTTACCATCATTTTCAACAGTAACCAAGGAAACGCTATTCAATGAGACAGATCCACCTGACCTAGAAATTAAACTTATAGAAATTCCTGAACATACTTGAGGAATGCTAACTGAAAAATTGCTAAGACCATTTTTGTTTACTTCGTAAGAATCAATAAAAGTTGAATCTTTCTGTGTGTTTATAAAACTAATCTCTAAAGAACAATTATCAATGTTTAATACGTCTAAACTTAAAATGTAATTATTGACAGGCAGGGGTGTTGTAAAAACTTGACGTAAAACACCAGGATTACCATAAATCTTACTGTCTGCAACAGCAAAACCATTAAAGAAATTCCAATTATCACCATCCCATCGTGTCACGTTTCCTTCAAAATTGTTTTCAAGTATAAGCTCTGTTAATTTTGGCGTATCATTAAGATCTTGATATTCATTTATAACGTTAATTACATCAATAGCATCAATTGCAGCATTAGAAGCTGCATCTACATCTTCTTGAGTAAAAGCATCTAAAGATTCTTCGTAAAGAATGGATAACTCAGTATGAGCAGTAGCTATATTATTAAAATTATTGGTTAAATAGTTAAAACTTTCTTGCAATAAAACATAATCTTCAACTGCTGTTTCAGCCTCAGCGTCTAGTTTTAAAATTTGATCATTAAGATTAGCTAATTCAAGCTCAGCAATAGTTGCGTTACTCGTTAGAGTAGTGTTTAAATTAGTTAAAGTAGTTACTTGGTTATTTTTATCAGTAATTTCTTGATTTAAGAAAGAAATCTCAGCTTCGTTATCAGACAAAAGAGTCTCTAATCTATTTATTTCATCCTCCAGTAATTCGTTTGCAACTAAACTATTATCTATATCAGCTAGGCTAGATACAATGTTATTTAAGGAATCGCTAACATTTTCTTTATCAGTTTCGTAAGCAGATATAAGGTTAAGTATGTCTGTATCAATATCAGGATTGTTGACCTGAATAATAATATCCTCAAGATTACTTATAGAATTTGATAAAGATGCGTTTTCTTCTTGTAAAGTTGTAACTGCACTTAGAGCAGAAGCAGCAGCAGCAGCAGCTGCAGCACTATCAGTAGCAAGTTGTAAATTTAAAACTGCAAGATCATTTACATGGGTGCTTTCTTGACTAGCTAACAAACTTTGTGCACTATTAAGGGCTGATGTTGTAGCTATTAACTCGTCTTGCAAATCAGTATACTCAAAACTATTTATAACATCAACCTCATCATTACCTGAGTTTAATTTAACTAAACTCATACCAAGACCTGGAAACCATTCAGTAACCTGATCAACAGCCTCACCTCTTGCAAGTTTCTCCCTTAAATCCTCCTCACTAGTAGCAAAGGCTAAATTAAAATCTAAACTAGTAGACGTTTGAAATCTAACCCTTAAATCAGAAACTTCTGTTTTCTCTAGAAGTAACCTTAAGTTAGTAATAGTAACACTTTCAGTGGCAGAAAAATTGATTCCAAATTTAATACCTACATAAACAGAATTAGCACTTGAGGTTATAAAAGAAGAAAAAGCTCCGTCAGAAAAACTCCCTAAAGTTTCATTATTAAATATGTGAAACGTGAAAAATTGATCCGAAGTAAGACCAGCTACAGTACCACTTAATTTATATGATACATCAGCTATAATAGGTGATTTTAAAAGGTAAAGCTCTCCTGCTAAGATACTGTCTCCAGCAAAAGTCAAAGTACCTTTATCTATACTAAAACCAGACTGCTCAACAACCTCAGTATTATCGTAGTAATATTCTAGCAAGTTGTAAGTTAAATCGTCAGCAGATCTATTTTCAGAACTGTTAAACCCTTTTAACTTTGTGTTTGAAGTAAAATTAGTAGAAACTCCAGCAAAATTAGTTACAATTCCTGCCCCACCTTTAACGGGTACTGGACCTAAGTTACCACCTTGTGAGGGAACTTTTACTGCGTCTAAAATAAAACTTGAAACTTGTTCTTGATCTCCAAATTCAAAAGCACCATTCTCAGCAAAATTATCAATGTTATCAGCCATGTTTACAACCTCTGTAATGTCGTAATCATCAACAGAATTACCGTCACCGCTAATTTGATTATACCCAAAAATATTTACATTATTAACAACTGACGTATCATTACTTGATGGCTCTTCACCTGATATGATTAAATCTATTGTAGCCCCAGACGTTCCTTCATTTAATCCAGAACTATAAGTTACATCTTCATTGTTGGCGTCAATATTGTAGTTGGGATTGTTATAAATATCATCTAAAACTCCAAAATCAAAAATAGAACCTACAGTTATTGAGTTATTAGCACCACCCGAATCACTAGACACCCATAAAGAACCATTTGAAAAATTAGTATTTACAGTTTGACTCCAAGACTCTCCAGACACTTGACTATTATTACTTGTAAAATTAAGTAAAAAATTAGTGTTTGGTAGTGAAGCTATGTAGGTAACTTCAAAAGGATTGCTTTGCATTTGATTAGACAAAATAATATCTTGACCTTGACTAGTTATAGAATCAACTTTTAACAACAAACTATTTCCAGTTATATAATCCTGAACTGTTATTTCATGAAGAGGACCTCCTTCTGCAAAGTTTTGTAAAAAAGCCGCAGATGTTGCTGTTCCTGAAGCGTTACCTTGCCAACTAATTCCTGAAGAACCATTTGTTCCGACAACAGGTAAATTACCTGAAGCTGTTAATGACCCATCACTTGACTCGTCAACAGAAAGATAAGAGATTTCAAGATGGTAAGAATTATTTGCATCTTCTTTACCGCTAAATAAAATAGTTTGAGATCTAAAGACTTGCTCTACTGGTATTTCTTCAATTACTATATGACCATCGTTTGAAGATGAAAATTCTATTATCTCGTCGGTCTCGTCTATAAATCTAAAAGGCACAAGAGTATTTCCTTCTATATTTTCTACAGAACCAGAAGTGCTATCTACAGAGGATATGTTTCTAATATTTAAAGCATCCCTATAATCGCCATCCTTAATTAAACGTGGGTCTGAATCTTTATCCATACCACCTATAAATACTTTTTTATCTTGTGCCATTATGTATTATATCTTGGGAGATTGCTTAAATGCTTTTCTAGATACTTGCATTGCAGTTTCTTTGTTGAAATTCATCATTCTTGCTCTAGATAATCTTTTCTCGTTAAAGTAAGCTCTTTTTGCTGCTTGCTTTTCGTTACGAGGTATGTTTCGTTTTCTTTGAATGTATTTGTAGTATATGTAACACCTAAGTGCTTCCTCAGAAAATTTATGAATCCTAGGCTTAGAACCTTTTATTCCTAACTGAACTAATGTAGCTGGGCTTGATAAAATCTTAATAGTTCCAGTGTTATCATTAAAAACAGATTCAATTAAAGTTTTTATACCAGAGCTACTAACATTACTATAAATTAAAAGAACCTCTGATGAATTATCTATTTGAGAAGCCCTTAAATTAGAATGAAGTGGACCTAAATTCCTTGTTGGATGACCTTCATTTACAACTGTAGAAAAAGCTTCAGCTATCTCTGCACCTGTTCCAAGAGCTAAAAGAGAATCGTTTGATTCAAGAATAACACTACTTGAAGATACTGTTCCTGCTTGTGCTAAAGTTGAAATAAGATAATTTTGATGATCACCATTTGTTGGGTGAGGTACAACAAGATTACCTACAACATTTATACCGTCTGCATTTCCACTAGCAGAGGTAGAATTAAAATCTAATTTTATAATATGATTAACACTTTGAACATCACTTATACCGTCAGACATATACTCTATAAATACAGTTTTTCCAGCAACTTCAGAAGAAAAGTTTATAGTATTATCATCTCTGTTTATTCGATAGTAACCTAAAGAGTTTTTACCTCCCCCAACTCCAAACTTTCTACCTATATCAGTGTGAAAATAAGGATTATTCTCATCATATATATCATCATTAACTTGAGCTGAAACACTAGAGTCTAAAGATAGGTTAGGATTTGTACCAAAAGAATGAAACTCTCCATCATCACCCTTGTAACCAATTCTTAAAACTTTAACGTAATCAGCAGGTAAAGTGACTTGAAGAGTACTAGAATCAACAAGCAATGTTTGTGTTTTTGTATCTTGACTTACATCAAACGTAAGCTCTCTTAATCCCTGTAATGCTAGTAATCTTAATTGATATATCTGAGCTCCTTTATCGTAAGAAGTGTCATCCATCATTAATTGAAAGTCATTAATAATCTCGTCTATATTTGTGTAATCTATTGCCATAATTAACTATCTGCTTTTAATTCGCTTGCCTGAGCGTATTGAACAATCTCAGGTTCTCTTATTGTAACACCTAAGTACTCTAGTATTTTTACAACTAACTCACCATGTGTTCTTTCTGATATTTTAAAATCATTAGAATTAAAAGCGTCATAAACTGGTTTTCCAGCAACAGTTATATAATTCCACTTAGGACTATTATTATTATAGTAATGATAAACAATAATATTAGTTATAGATTCTGGAAAAACACTAATAGATACAACGCTACCATTACCTTGACCAATTAAAGCTATAGGAAACTCTATAGAAGGTTTAACTAAACTACTTCTAAGAATTTGATTTACATCTTTTGGTTCTACTATGTCTACAGGAATATTTGTTGATATATCATTTTCTTCATCTGGAAGGCAAAACATAGTCTCTATATAATGTGTGTCTATATTACCAGAAGCACCTTTATAAGATAAAGAATCATTAACTATTCCAACTTTTTGAACACGATAAAATGGAGCTATATCTTGTTTTGCAATTTCAGGAGCTAAACTTTCTCCATATACACCTACATTTTTTTTATTAGGGGACTTTTCCTTTATCACAGAAAGCCTTTTATTATACAGTTCTAGCTCTGCTTGTTTTGCTAATAAGTTAAATTCAGAAGGGGTTATAAAACCTCTTTGCTCTTTATTAGCAAAGGTTTGAACTAGTCTGTATATTTCATCAATCGTCATTATTGTATATTTAATTCTATAGCAAAAGTACGAAATAAATCCGTATAACAAAAAAAGGGAAGCTGTTAAGCCTCCCTCTTTAATATATTAAGTTACAATACTACCCATTAATTGCTTGTAGTCTACGCTCTATCTCAGAGTATATCTGCTCTCCTTCACCTTCAGAACAAAAATCTACCATTCTTTCAATAGGACTAACTCCAATTGCTGGAACGCATATAATGTTACCTGAAGATACCCAAGTGACACCAGTCTTAGCCATTGATATAATACTTGATTCCTCAGCCATTAATAATAATTGTTTCATCTCTGTGCGAGGATCATTCATTCCTGCTAAGAAAGCTGTAGGGTTTTTTTCTGCTTGAACTTTCATATCCCAACGAATCTCATCAACACTTTTATCTGTTTTAATACCTAAAACTTTAGCGTACCCAACAAGTTCGTTTAAAGGCATCTTAAGGGCTGCTTGTACAGCATCCATAACGTCAGATACTTGAGATATTCTTTGTTGAGCATCTTTCTCGCTATCTTTTTCTTTAAATAATATTGATTTAGATTTAATTCTGTGAGGGTTGCTACCGTTAGAATTACAAGTGTCTAAATATTTTTTAAGAGTAGGATTTGTGTGATCTACAAAAAGAAAACCATTGTTAAAAGCAATAGGTTCTCTCATCTTAGCTCCTTCTGATTGATCTTCCTCAAATATAGAAGCTTCTCCAGGAACGTATCTAATCTTTTTATTTTCTCCTGTTTCAGGGTCAAATATAATATCCTCAGCTTTTAATAATGAAACTACAGGATATTGAGGCATTTTTGTTCGTGGATTTATAGCGTTAGTAGCCAAAATATAAACAGTAGCCTTATACTCTTGTTTCTTATTAGTAAATTGAGGAGTGAATTTTTTTGCTACTATAGGAGCCTTAGCTACGACATTAGTAGTACTTGGAGGCGTTACAGCCTTTCTTTTTGTTGGTGACATAATAATTATTTTCTAAAATTAACTTAAAGTTTATAAAAGGAGGGGAACAAAGTCCCCTCCAGTAATATAATTAATAGTTGCTAATTATTAGTCAGCAGGACTATTATGAATAATAGTAATATCTTCAACATCTGAGTTGAATTTTTCAGCAGAACCACCAGCACCACCGTCAAATACGGTTAAAAATGCTTCTTGCTTACTGTCATTCATGTGTTGAATTTTTTGCAACAAATCTTGAATTACAGCTTTTTGATTATTATCTGTTGTAATTGCAATAACTACAACATCAACATTATCAGCACCTGCATCATCAGTATCTCCTGCCGCTCCAGCTCCAATCATTGATTTTGGAGTAAAGAACATTGAAAAAGCATCAGCATCATCAGTTACAACACCTCTACTTGTTGCTGTACCTGAACAAATTCCTCTAAAAGAACTTAACGGATATACGGTTGATCCTGTTACTTCGTCATCTTCAGTAGCAGCAGTAGTTGCTTTTCTAAAGTATAAATATTTTTCCATTGCCATTTTCTTATGTTTTTTTATATATTAATAATTATGATTTCTTGAACAATAAGAAACGGTTAGGTGCAAATCCTTCAAAACCACGTTCAGTTCTGTAGTTACATCGTAACTCATCTGTTTCGTTAGTTTTGTTTTGTAGAACTGCAGATCCAGTTAACCAGTGCTCCATCTCACGAGAATATCCGTTAGCTGCTTTGTATCGCATTCTTAACGAAGGAATTTTCTCACCAGACTTAGCATCTTTTTGTGAATCCATAGGAATACACATACCGAAACCGTTGTACTTAAAGCCAGTAGCTCCTAACAAGTCAGGACGATTAAATAGATCGTAAGTTTTCTTGTGGAAAGTATAACCACCACGAGAGAAAGAATTAAAACCTAAGTTCAACGCCATGTCTTTGTTATTAGCAAAAGTACCATAGTTAGCACCACCTGCTGCATAAGCACCTTGAGAAGCCAATAGGTCATCAATATCTAAAGATAGATTAATACCAGCATAAAGAGCCATTTCTTTTGAGCCTCTGAATTTGTCTAAAGACTTAACAGCAGCATCAAAGTCAGCCATTGTAATTGCTGAAGCACCAAGATCCATAGTTTGACCTTTGTTTTCAATAAACTTCAATAGACCTTCAGTTGGCTTAAGAGCGTTACCTGCAGCGTCAGTCGCAGCATCAGTTAACGTACCATCACCAGCATCACCTACAATCATTGCAAGCTCAGAATAGTCCATAAAACGTTGGTAAGTATCAGCCTCACCTTGTAAGTACCATAAGTATCCTGTTCCCATTTCTGGAGAATTAACCTTCACATAAACTGCGTTAGTTGCTTCAGAACCAGAAACCGTAAACGATTCTTTGATAATTTGAGTATTATTTTGGTATTGGTGAACACGTGGAGTTAAACCTTTTGGTTGCCCTGTTTGTTCAGCGTAAATATTACCTATAATAGAGAATACTGTATCTGCATCAGCTACAGCTCGAGCACCATCAGCTACTTGCTTAAGTACAAATGTATCTACAGTAGAAACTGCTTGAACATAGTATGTAGCACCTGAAGCACCTAAAATTAAATCACCTGCACGAACTGCTGGATTACCATCATTTGAACCACTGTCCAAAGATGAAGTATCCATAGTTAATACACCTGTGGTAATAACAGCTGTAAAAGTATTATGAAGATGAGTTTCTTCATAGTGCTCAAAAGTTGCTGCTGTTGTTTCTTTTTTAGAACCTAAAAGTTCCATTAATCCAGTGATTCCTTGATCACCATATCGCTTAATTAGTTGTTCATCTACATCACGCTTATGTAAAGGTACGTTTGCTGCAGTTCCTACGGAAGATGCTAACAAAGTAGAACTACCTATATAATTTGATGTTGACGCAACTGCTACATTTGAAGGCGTTACGCCTATTCCTGAAGCTACACTTACTGTTGCCATTTTTTTATATTTTTAAAATGAAAATTAATTTATTTTTCTAACCAAGAATTTGTTTTCTTAACATGTCTAAAGTTGATTGTTGTCTCTGAGGAGACTCCTGTTTATCTTGTGTAAACGAAGGGTTCTTAATCTCATTGATTACGCTTTCTGTTCCTTTGCTTCTGTACTGATTAGCTACACCTCGAACAATCTTATCAATGTTGTTCATGATGTACATATCTGTATTAAGAGCGTCAAAGTTCCAATCACCACTATCATTTACATACTTATCAAAAAAGTTTTCTAGATCAGAATTGTAACCCTTAATCTCCTGACGAGCTTCGTCATCTAGATTATAAGTAAATTCCTCACCTTGATCATTCATAGAAAAAGATAAACCTTCAAGGTCATTAACCTCTCCTTCCATTTTAGATAACCATTCCCCTCTTTCAGCTTCAGATATCTCTGGACTATTTGCCTCCGTTGGCATAGCATAATCCTCTTTTACCTGATTAAAGTAATCTCTAGCAGTTTTAGCGTCCTTCATAAGTTGAACCTTACCAGCGTTGGTTTCCCTTGAGCTATACTCCTCTTTATCTGTCTTATAAGTTGTCGCCATGTAATCGTTTAACTCTGCATCAGTTAAACTTGGGTTATCTAATTTTAGATACTCCATCATTAAAGCGTCATCAGACACGTTGGATAAATCAACCGTTTGAGTGTTTAGGTAATCTTGAACTGTACGACCAGTGTTTTTAACATAATCATTGATAACTTGAAGCTGCTCGCTCGCAAAGTCACCGCTTTCTGTTTCTGCACTAGATGTGTTAAGATCATCGAATGATGTTAGGTCTCTACCAAGCTTTTCGCTAAGGTACTCTAAGACAACTTGATCATCACTGATTTCTTCACCCTCCCCTGATTGACTAGCTTGAGTTTCCTCAACGTTAGTATTTTCCTCAGTATTTAAAGAACTCTCACCTGTCAAGTCTATAACGTCAGATCTCTCTTCCGTTATAGGTTGCTCTGACTCGACTGCTTGGTTTTCATCACCAGTCAAGTCAACAATATTTTGTTGGGTTTGAGGCTTTACAAGCTCTCCCCCAAGTTGTTTTACTAATTCATCTCTTACATCCATTTTCTTAAATTTACTTATTCATATTTCGCAAATATAAACTTTTTTAACTTAAAGTCAAGTTATTTGCTTTGATTTTTCTTCATCACCTAAAGGACCTCTCTTACCGTCTCTTTGCTCAATCATCTGAGATTGATTTATAGCAGACTGTTGTTGAACTTCTTTTCTTACACCCCCCTGAATAGAAGCCTGACCCTCTCTACCAAGATTTGAAAGCTCTATCTCTCTTAATCTTCTTTCGTGTTGAGCTTGTTCAAACTGTTCTTTTAATTGATAATCAAGTTGCTTTAACTGCATATCANATTGAGACTTAGCCTGTACTCTAGCCTGTTCTATCTGCATTTCTGATTGTAGCTCTTGTTGTTTTAACTGAGCAGATTGTTGTGCAGATTGTTGTTGTAACTCAGCGTTTTGCTGAGAAGCTTGTTGAGCTTGAGCTTGTTGTTCTTTTTGATATTTAGTCCTACGAAGAATTAGCATCTGATTAGCCATCTTAATATTTCTTATAGATCTAATCATGATAGCATCTTCAAGTCTAAGCTCTTTTTGAGCTAATGATACTTGAATATTCTGCTCCATCATTTGTTTTTCTTCCTCGTTAGGAGCAACATCTAGAGTTATTCCAAACTCGTGTATAGATAATTTCTTCATCATATCTATACTTTTCATGGAAGTATCTCCTATAACGTTTGTGTACATTTTATGCAAACCTTTAAAGTTAATAAGGTCCTGCATGCGTACAGTAATGCTTTGAGATACTCTTTTTGTTACGTTAAGGTAAGCGTCATTTATGTCTCTAGTAGCGTTATTAGAAGCTAATAAAGATAATTTCTGAACACCCACTAAGGCTTCGCTAGATGGTTTAGAAGCGTCACGAGCTTCGTTAACACCAGTCACATCTCTAATCATTTGCATGTTATGATTATAGACACCTATCAAAGTTCCAAAATCCCTACCAATACCATTTTCCAATTCTTGTATAGGCATAGCCCCAGTCATTTGACCTTCATCATCTATACGTCTATAATATATATTACCAGTTTGATCGTAAATCTCTTGAAGCTCCATAGGAGTAAAAGTACCCCCATCACCTTTAGATACATTCTCTAAAGAACCAACTTCAAACGCTGCACCTTTTGGTCTAGCTTTAGCCAGAACATGTTGTATTTTAAGGTGAGCTAATTGTATTTGATCAGCAAAAGGAATCATTCTATCAACTAAAGAACGACTCTTCATTTTATATAGATTAGGTTGGTATATAATATAAGACAACTTTGTTTCAGATAAGTTAGACTTAGGTCTAGGCATATCTTTCATCATACCGTAATTAAAAACATAATCAGTACCTACTATATATTTACCTTTATAAACAACTTTTACTGTAGAACCTATATCTTCTCTTTTAGTTTTAGACTTCTTAGGCTTCTTGTAGTTAGATGCTTTTTTGTTTACAGAGTACCCACCAAACTTGTTTTCTTTTTTCTCATACTTTAAAGAGTGACTAGTAATAAACTCAGCATCTAATATGTTAACGCTAAACTTATCGTAATCATAAGTTTCGTTACCATTATCATAATAAGGTTGTGTACCGTAATTGGATGGGTTATTATTTTTACCAGCATACTCTGTGGCTATCTTAATATAATCATCTTCACTTAAGTCATCTCCTGCCTGTTGTTTTAAATCAGCAATTGTAATAGAATAAATTTCTCCTGCGTGACGTATATTTTTAAAGTCTGACTTAGCAGAAAAAGAAGTTATAAGATTTGCGGGATCTACGTGGCGTATTTTAACACCTTCTGTTTTAGATATTTCTGTTTTAGCAGCACAAAGACCTAAAACAACAAGATCACGAATCATATAACGCTTTGTCTCGTCATAATCATTAACACCTAAAGTGTACTCTATAGCTTTTTCTAAAGCTATTTCTACATTTTGTTTGTAGTTAAGAGCCATAAACATTTCTATCTCTTCAGCATTCTCAGCAATAAACCCTTCAGGAGCTAATGGTATACCTGTTTCATCTTCTAATCCTTCAATGAAATCTTTGGAAATCATTTCACCATACATCTTTTTCTTCTTCTCCAATCTTTCGTTTGCAGCAATAGGATCTATGGACTCAGCCTTTATGTCGTAATCTTGGTTAACCATACCGTTAACAATAACGTCAACAAACTTAGGTACAATAGATACGGGAGTCCAGTCTATATTAAGGTAAGAAGTATCTCCACCTACGTCAAGTAAGTCTTTGTACTTACCTACGTCTTGATTACCCTCAGCGTAAGATCTGTTACGATTATATCTCATCTTACGATCTCTAAAGAATACGTCACCATTATTGTGCCACTCGTAGTACATGTTTTTAAAGTACTCAAGTCCGTACCCAACAGCAGCCTTCTCCTCATTAGTTGCTAGAGGTGATGGGTAACCATTTAGTTTTGTTTTATTGTTGTTGTAATTCATGCTTTTATTTGTTTGCTAAACATTCCTTTGTTACTATATCTTTTAACTAAAGGGGATGAGACCTTTAATTCTACTTTTGCTTTAATATATTTTTGAGAAGCCAACAAAGCTAATGATGAAGATATACTAGCATCATATTTTGTTCTATTGTCTATCTCAAACCTACTCCAATCATCGAGTAAGGTATTAAAAAAACACCTTCCTATCTCACCTGTATTTGCATCGTAACCAACGTGGTCATATATATAGGTTGCTATAGCTTCTGCTTGAGCATTTATTACTGCAGCTCCAGAGCCAGGTATTCCTTTTGTTTTTTGTTTTCCTCTACTCCACTCTGTATGTGTCATGTCAGGTCTATCCATTAAGTACTCGTAATAACCTCTGTTTTCAAAGTACTTTAGTATACCAACTTTGTTGTTCTCCACTAATATTTGACACCCATAAAATACACACATCTTAATCATGTCTTCGTAAAATATCTCCGCTTTAGGTGGTCTATTAATGTACTCACAAACAAATTGCATAGACGCATCACTTCCCATGCTAAATTTATGAAAAACATGAGCAGCAGCATCAGATCTCCTACCATCAGTAGTGGTGTCATGATCATAAGGGTCGCAACCTGCAACCAAGCTGTCTGCTTTACCAGGAAATTTCTTACTAAACCTAGAAGAAATAATATTTTGATCTTGAGTTTCTGGAACCCAAGTAACTTCCCATCTACCTTTTCTGTGAGGTATCCACATAACTTCAGTATCACGTACTCCATTTTTCCAAACAAACTCACCCCTTGTTGTAGGAGTATTATTAACTTCGTTATAATCCATCTGTTGATATATTCTTTCTACATCAAATATACAACTTTGTGTATCATTTCTAAAAGCCTCCTCCATAGTAAAGGGAAATTGTCTTTTAAATTCAGATAAAGCAGTAGTATCGTTTTTTAAAGCGTTTCTTCTATTTTGTATATAATCCTTAGCTCCAACCTCTATAGGCATATCATCAATACCCATTACTGATTTTTTTGGAGTGTCAACAACACTATACCCATACTCATCAATAAAACCTTCTAAGTTATCAAAGGCAGGTATAAATAATTTATACAAACCACTTTTAGTTCTACCGTTAAGATCTTTTTCATCAGTATTAGAGTCATAAAATATATCTTTAAACTCCGCACCACCATCTTGTTGTTTGTTAGCAGTAGATCCCATCATACATTTACCTACAACCTTTCTACCTAGAAGTAAACAAGTCTGAGTTACACTCCAATTTTTTTTTATAGAGTTTTGACCCGTCCACTTACCAGCCTCATCATGTACTAGAAGTTTAAGCTTCATACCATCATAGCTGTTATCAGAAGTATTCTTCCAGTCTATGGTAGAGTTTAAAGCTTCAGATTCCTCTATGTGTTTTTGATTTCTTGTTATCTTCTTAGCAGGCTCTCTAAATGCTAGCTCTACACGAGGATTACTAGAACCATCTTGTATAGGCTGAAAAAAGAAAGGGTAGTTACGATATATACGAACTACCTTATCAGTAAACATTGTCTTGGCATCTGAACCAGTTTTAGATAACAACCCAAAGTTACTGTCGTATACTTGAGTTGCTAAATTTACTATCTCACCACTAGCCATATAAGAAAAACCACTACGTCTGTTTTTAAGAAAACACATACCGTAAGAGTTTTTATCTTTTTTGCACGCTTCCCAAAAAATAAAGAACGTTCTGTTAGCGTCTCTGTAATCAGGATAACCAACATCAATTTTACTCCACTGGATAAACATATAATGAGATCCAGTAATGTAGGTAGGAACACCGTTGTTATAGAACCACAACCCGTCCCTTCTACGCCTAAATTCTTCGTCTATGTAATCAACATAGTCAGAACCGTTTTCTCTTGTTAAACCCTTTGGTATAGCTTGCCTTTTCCACATCTGTTGTTTCTTAGGCAGTCCGTAATAAAGTATATCTTTTTTATATCTAGGTTTCTTGGGTAGAACTATCTTTAAGTTATCAAACTCTAAGACCTCTCCTTCGTTACCCTCTATTAAATATACACTACTACTTTCTTGCATACCTTTCTGCAAAAGACCCTTTAAAGTCTTTCTTTTCTTCTATTAAGGATTCACCTTCTTTTATTCTATCTTCAAGATTTTTTATTCCTAACAAAATCTCTTGACAGTCTTCAAAGCACTCTCTCTTTGCTTTAATTGCTTGCCTTCTCTTAGCGTCATCTTCTTCTATTAAAGGCTTACCTATCTCTTCTATTAAAAGATCTACAGCTCCTTTACTTGCTTCTATCAGCTTCTCTAAAGTTTCAAGAGCGTAATTATTATTGCTACTCTTCATACTTACAGATAACATCTATGTTTCGCATGCGTAGAAGTTTTCTGCCTTCTATATCCATGTCGTACTCAGAGTTTTCAGTCCACATAACTCTATCCCCTTTCTCAACTCCTTGCTCCTTAATCCAATCGTTAATAATAACTGCGTGACCATGTAGCTCTACTTCTGATGCTGAAGTCTCTAAGAATATTCCAGACTCAGACTGCTCTGGTTCTTTCATTTCTTGCTCCATAAAATTCCAAACACCAACAGGTATGTACTCATCATTCCTTTTAACAAGGTATATCTGTTCTGCAGACGATTGATATATATTCTTTCTATCTGCGTGTTTTACTTCGTTTACAGGTGTTGCTATAAAATGGTGAAACCAAACTTTATCACCTTCTTGTATTCCTGTTTCTTTAGAGTCGTGGATTGGTGTTTTATACACCGTACCATATTGTCTAGCTAACTTCATTGGATCGTAAGATGTATCTCTGTACATCTCCTTACCATTTATTGTTATTGTATCCTCTGTTTCTTTTTCTACCTCTATCCAGTAGATGTCTCTAATTGGCTTCATTTTATTGTCTTAAATTTAATTGTATTTCTTTTACTTAACCTCGTACCCTTCTTCCAGTACCGCAGTGTTATACTCTATAGCTGTAGGTTGAGAGAAAAATCTCTTCCATGGCTTAGAAAACTCTTCACCATCCATNTTAATATACACATCGTATACTACCTGTTGGTGTTTATACCAAGCTCTTTCGTCTTGAATTATTGCTGTAACTTTTAAAGAACCTCCAAGCATCTTTTGACCTACCTGATAAGTCAATCCTTGCTTTAGGTCCCCTATGGTTATCTTCCTTATAAGGGGATTTGTTGTTTCCATTTTTTCTTTAATTTAAATTTAATTTTTATTCGTATAAGTTTCTTGAAAGCTTTATAAATCCAACCTGTATGTTTTTAGATGCTGTTGTTCGTGTAGCAACACCAATTTGAGGTTTTAAATTAATATCATCAGTTAAAGCTAAAGATTTTGTTGTAGCTACAGCTTGAGTTGCTCCACCTGTTGTTGCAGATGTAACTAATCCATATTGTACATTATTTACAAAGACACTAACTTTTCTATTTGAATCTATTTCAATTCTTAATCTGTATACAGTATTTACAGCAACAACAACACTTAAGTTTGTTATGTAATCAGTTCCAGAAACACTGTAACCAAAATGTAGGTTAGCATTTGTAGTTAATGTAGCTATAGTATCTGTTGTGTCATAAAAAAAGAAAGCTTGATTAGCATCTGATGCAATATCAAATATGTCTGACCTTATTTTTAATCCAGCTAAAAAAGCCATAGCAGCTACGCTAGAACCTGTAGCTATAGATGCGTTAAATATTACTTGATTTTCTGTACCAAAACCAACAGAACCCCAAGCAGAAGGACTAAATCCATCTGGCAACTCAGTATCTGTTCTTGGTGCTAATATAGTTCTATCATTATTAGAAGTACCAGTAAGCAATTTTATACCAGCAAAATCTGAATGTCTTGTTACTTTATCACCTCCTATAGATGATACACCTGCATCTAATCCAACTATACCTAAATTTTGATTAGCAATAATATGAGGGTCTATATCAAAAAGAAGAGTATAAATCATAGCAGAAACGTCTGTTGCGTTAGTTCCTAATCTAATCTTGCAAGAACCAGCAGTAACATCATTTACCATTACATTTATAATAGCATTATCTGCAATAGCAGATGCACCATCTTTTAATGTTACCACAACATTAGATGAGTTTGTTATTAAGTTATTATTTAAAGTAAACTCTACAGTATCTGTAGCTGATAAATCAACAGACTGCATAGTAATTTGACCATGCTTTGCGTTTAAAGTTACAGCTGTTGTTGCATTACTTGCTTGACCAACTGTAGCACTTTGAGTAGTTGGTATTTGAACAAAATTTTCTATAAGTTCATATCTATCATCAGACTGAGATAAAGATCCACTTATGTTAAGATTACCATTTTGATCTAACCTCATCTTTTCAGAACCATTGGTACTAAAAGACATGTTATTGTCAGAATGATTATATACTATTTTTCCTGCGTCATTATCGCTAGCGTCACCAAAATATATATTACCAGAAGAAGAAGCACCAGAAAGTATAGATAAACCTGAATCCGTAGAGTTCTCTAAAGTTAAGGTGTTTGCAAAAACGCTAGACGTGACAGATCCTGCACTAACAGAAACTACATGAAGTAATCCGTCAGGAGCATTACCACCTGTCCCTATACCTACTTTTAAAAACTCAGCCTTATCAGTAGATAGACTCATAGACGTTAGGTTACCAGCACCTGTTTCTACTCTCTTTAATGAAGTATCTAATACTTCGCTAGATGTTTGAATTAAGTTTTTATACGTAGACGATATTGATTTTCCTTTTAACGTAGACATATTATTTTTTCTTTATTTTTTCTATAGACCTACCAGCAAAGTAAGCTCCGTATACTGTTATTAATAATGTTTGATATATTGGTATGTAGCTTTCTTGAATTGCAAAATCTCCTATATTACCGTCAAACATTGACAAAACTACAAAAATTGCTGTTAAGAAGATGCAAATCAGAGGTCTAATGTTTTTACTAAGCCAATTGTCAGACTTCATGTCAGCTTCCCATCGCCTTGTAACTTGTTCTTGAGCCTGAGACTCTGCCTTAATTAAAACCTCTTCCATGGCTTTTTTTGCAGCCATCTTTTCATCTTTAGACGTGGTAAGGTTATCAAGTATATCTCCTACTTGTTTTACAACTCCTCCCCCTAGTATGTCTAAAAGTTTACTCATTATATGTTAGGTAAATCTTCTGGTGCGTACTTATACTTAGTGTCGTTGTCCTCATCCTTATAAGCAATGAGAACTTGCTTTCTATTTTTTTCTTCTTTGAGGGATAGGTGAATCCAAGAATAATCAAACTCGTTAATCATTTGATCAAACTCAATATCACTTTCTAAAACCCAATCGTAAATTTCTTTATTACACATATTGCCTTCTTTCCAAAATTGCAGGTCAAGTGCTTGACCCTTAGTATGTTGCGACTTATTACTTCCATTAATAGCACGATTGAGTGACGGGGAACGATAACCACTACTAATCCTAATAGGACCAAGATCGTCACGCATAGGTTGAATAATACTTGTAATGATTCTTTGCAAATTTTTAAGGTGTTCCTTTTTCGGTTCATTGCTTATTCCTAATCTTTTAGCTGTATTGCTTCTTATAATTTCTGATAATACAAAATTCTTACTTAGTCTCATAATTATCTTTTTCGTGTTTAGACATTAAATGAAAATCTTCATATATTTTTAATCTAAGCTCTTCTATGTCTTTGTTGATTTGTTCTATGTCTTTTTCAATTTCTTGAAAGTTTTGTAAAGTTAGTTTACTATTTAAATCAACCTCTAACCTAGTAACCTCTACTTGCTCTGGAACAGGAAGTCTTTTAGCTTCTTCAATATCTCCTTGCAAAACTATATATTCTCCCACAAGTAATACAATAGCAGCACCTACAGCAAAGAAAGACTTAACACTAATTACAAAAGTTTGATCTTGTATTTCTTTTTCTACTTCCATTTTTTAAATTCTTTAACTATTTTTATAACGGTAAATATAAAAGCAGCAGCCATGGATAAAACCTGAAGCCCTTCGTTAATATTAGTTAGAGAAAGCGATAACGCCCCTGCGTTAGCTAATATTGTTTCAGTAGTATCTTTGTCTAGTAACAAGAGCAACAAAAATTAAAAAGTTTACAAAAAAATCTTTTAATTTTAGAATCACTGCACTTACAGTTATTACACTTCATATGATTATTATTTTTTAACATTTCCATCGTCTTCTAGCCTGTCTTATTCTTGAATCGGGATCGTTTTGAGTCTTTTGACTACTTCTTTTTAATTGACCTAGAGATCTAGCACAGTAAGACTTACGTCTATTAGCTGACCTACTACCAGGCTTTACTTTACCAGTAACAGCAGTTTTAAGTTTGCTTCCAGGATTGGCTCTTCTGTAAGCTTTTACACCTTGAGAAGTCATTCCAGCACCAGATTTAGTAGGTCTAAAGTTTCCAGATTTAATGCTGGTCTTTATACCCATCCCTTTCTTTGCTTTCTTTACTACTTTCACTTTTTTATATCTAGATACCCTTCCCTTAGTGTTCTTCTCGTTTTGAGCTCTTCTTTTTTCTGATGGAGTAACTTCACTCCAGGTTGAGGGTGTGTCTTTGCTAATTTTTTTAGTAGGGCGAAAGGTGTTCTCTCCACCCTTGTAATCTTTTTTACCTGAAGGTGTCTTCCAGTTTTCTTTAAACCATCTCTTAAGGTTAAGTCCTGCTTTTGTTTTCCTAACAGCCATACCCTATCCTCTTTTCTTTCTACACTTAGCTATAGCACCAGAGGCGTAAGCACTTGGGAATACTTTGTAACTTGCTTTTACTTTATGATAACAAGCATCCTTTACAGATCCACCTTTTTTCATAGTCTTAACCTTCTTTCGCTTTACAGCTTTGCAAGTACAACTACCCTTCATTACTTACCTACTTTTTTCATTGCTACTGTGTGAGCTTGAGTAAAAGACTTCCCAGATAACATAGCTTCTTTCATGGAAGCCATGTGTTTAGCACTATGATGAACTGAGTGTTTTTTCATAGTTGCTTTTTGTCTATCTGTTAAACCTTTTGATTTCTTAATTACTTTAGCCATAACTTATTTTTTAGAAAATTTCTCTACCCCAGATATACCAAACGATCCTAACACAACCCATACAAATGAGTCGTATACAAACTCGTTTATAACTAAGTCAGTTCCTACCCACCCTGTAACAAGGTCGGCTACCATTATAAGACACATTATAGCAAAGGCTATAAACCCTACGATAGCTTTCTCGTTCCAGTTATTATCGTTCTTAAAGATTTCCATTACTATAGAACTTCAAACCCAAGTGTAAGATTGATACCAGAAGCTGTGTAAGTTTTTGTAGCAGTCGCTACTCCAGCAACATATATTGCTCCTTCCTCGTTATCATCTGAATCAGACTGCATAACTAAGTCTATACCAGCAAGTGTGCTTATCCCTCCCAATACGTAGTCTCCTAAACCAGAAACTGCAGGCATGGTTACGCAACCTAAAGGTTTTGCTAATAAAAGGTTGGCGTCTGTAATAGATATTACAGCACCCAAGGTGCCTAAAGGTTTGTTTACTTGTAAAAAGTATAATTCTATAGCTATTTTGTTATCATCATTGTCTGTAAGAACTATGGATTTTAATAAAGAAGAACCATCTCTAGTACAAGCACCAGGAATTTTAGTTGGATTAAATATTATCATTCCATTCTCCACTTCAGTTGCGTCACAAACAGGTGTCACAGTTACTGAATGATATTTTCTGTGTGCCATAATTTTTTAATTTTAATATTTTATTTATACGCAAATGTAAGGATAATTTTCTAATTATAATAAATTTATTATCTTTGAACTAATTTAATTCAATCAAATGAGGAATTACTTGAAGTATCTTAGCGATACCATGTACTCATTCCAGCGAAAGTACAATCTTACTGATAACCAGTTGAAGTTTATTTTGTTTATAAATGACGAAAAAGGTTCCTTCACTAAAAGATCTATAAAAGAGAGTATTTACGTTAGTAAAAACTTTTACGATAGGAAACTTTCAGAGCTTGTAAAAAGAGATTATATATTTATATTTGAAAAAAGAGCATTTAAAGGTTCAAAGCTACCTAACCTTTATAGAGTAACTAATAAAACAAATAGGTTGGTGAAAAAATTTTATAACGTCCTAGAAGGGCAAGAACAAATTTAAAATGGCAAACAAATTAAACAAGAGTACTGGTCTTTTTGGAATGGGAGGCGGTAGAAGAAAAGCTTCAGGAAGTAATGCTGCTTATAACAAGTCCGTTAGAGTTAAGGCTCGTAATAAAAGAAAAGAAGAAAGAGAAGAAGCAAGGGAAGATCGGAAAGATATTAGATCTTTATCAAAAAAGACTAAAAGAAATCTTATAGATAAAGGAATGAAAAGAAGTATTGCTAAGAATGTAGCAAAATCTTCAGCACCTGAAATGATTAAATCTCAAAAAGATGAGAGAATGAAGAGGCTAAAAAGTAAAGTTGCACTTGGACGAGTTAAAAGATCTACAATTGATGCTGCCAAAAAAGGAGAAAGTAAGGGTTCTGTTGTTAGTAGTAATACTATTAATAATAAAAGTAATAGTACATCTTCAAATAGTGAAAGGGGTAATATAAATAAAAAAGCTAAATTTAACGCAGGACCAGGTGGTATTTATACAAGAATAAATGCTGATGGAACTACGAGTAGAGTGAAAAATCCATCAAAAGCAATGCATGGTGCTAAAGTAAAAGCCATGAAGGGGTCTAAAGTTATGTATAAAGATGGGGGGGCTTTAAAGTCAGTACCATCAGAAGCTAAAGGTTTATCTAAACTGCCAACAAGTGTACGAAACAAAATGGGTTATATGAAGAATGGTGGTAAGCTTAAAAAGAAGCAAGCAGAACTAGATGCTAGAGCTAAAAAACTTCAACAAGATAATAAACCTAAAAACCCATTACTTAAAACCCTAAAAGTACCATCTTCAAGAAGAGGTGAGGCTGTTCAAGCTCCAGAAGGTATAGCAGAGCAAGCAACATCAGGTCCACGCTTAATGAAATACTACATGTCAAAAGCTGGTGGAGGGATGTCTCGTGATCAAGCTTCAGCTAAAATGGTGAGAGCAAAACTTGGTAAGATTCCTTCTGATGACGGTAAGTCAATGGTAAAAATGAAGCATGGTGGTAAAGTAAAAGCCATGTATGGTGCTAAGATGAAAAAAGCAATGTACGGAGCTAAAGTAATAAAGAAAAGTAAAAAATAAATAAACCTAAATGAAGTCACCAAAATTAAAAGGAGTAGGTGAGGTCGTTACCGAATACGGTGCTAAAGTCATGAAGGTTGTAAAGGAAGGGCTACTAGGACGTAGTCTTTTCGATTTTTATGGGGACGTGAAAGCCCTAACTTTCAAGACTAAAGAAGTAACTACTGTTCCAAAAACACCTATTGATGGGAAGGGTGGGGTTATATACACCAAGTCTGCAGACGGTAAGCTGTATTACAAAAGTAACGAGGTTTTAGAAATTGAGCTTAGTAATACAGATAAACATTTTGTGCATACACAAGGTACTTCTTCTGCTTCGTGGGTAGTAGATCATAACTTAAAGAAATTTCCTAGCGTTACAGTTGTTGACTCAGCAGGAACAGTTGTGATTGGGCAGGTAGATTACGAGTCTTTAAATCAAGTAACTTTAATATTTAAAGCTTCTTTTTCAGGAAAGGCATATTTTAATTAGTACACAGGTATAAAATAAAAAACAAAAAAAATGGCTATTAAATTTTTACATGATCTTGACGTTGCAGGTAACATAGATCTTAACAACAACCAAGCACTAAATTTAGTTGTTCAACACTTATCATCTAACCCGTCAGCGGAGGAAGGTAAACTTTATTACAACACTACTAATAATGTGTTAATGGTGTGTCTTGATAGCACTTACACTGAGTTGTCTACTGCTACAGGAGACATAACATCTGTAGTAGCAGGAGCTGGTATGACAGGTGGTGGTAATAGTGGAGACGTTACGCTAAATGTTATTGGTGGTAATGGTATAACTGCTAACGCTAATGATGTAGCAATTACTGCTGCTCAAACAACTGTTACTTCAGTATTAAATACTGGTTTAGTTTTAGGTAGAGACGCTGACAATCAAATTAAGTTTGCCACAGATAACCAGATGATATTTAGAGTTGGTGCTGGTGATGGTGTAACTTTTAAAGCTTCTGGAGAGATAGAGGCTACTAAGTTTGATGGAGCATTAGAAGGTAATGCTGATACAGCTACAATTTTAGCAACTGCTAGAGCTATCAATGGAGTTGATTTTGATGGTAGTGCTGCGATAACAGTCACAGCTGCAGGGTCAACTTTATCAGATACAGTTACTGTAGCTAAAGGTGGTACTGGTCAAACATCTTTAGCGGCTAACAACGTTCTTACAGGTAATGGAACTAGCGGTATTACTGCAGAATCTAACTTTACTTATGATGGTACAAGCATGGCTGTTACTGGTGATACGTTTACGTTTCAATCAGCCAATTCACAAGATCCTCAATTTATTTTAAAAAATACTACAAATGACAATAAAGGTGCTTCATTTAGTTTAATAAAAGATAAAGGTGCTGCAGCTGCAGATGGCGATAATGTAGGAAAGATTTTTTTTATAGGAGACAATGATGCTCAACAACAGACTAACTATGGTGAAATAATAGTTTCGATTGTTGACGCTTCTGACGGAGCTGAAGAATCATCAATGCAATTAAAAGTAGCTTCTCATGATGGGGAACAAAGGAATGGTTTACTTATGGCTAGCGGTAATGCAGAAGACGAAGTAGACGTTACTATAGGTGATGCTGCAACATCTGTAACTACAATAGCAGGTACACTTACTATGGGTAGTACAGCTGCAATGACAAATGCAGGTTTACTATCTGTAGCTAATCAATCAAACATTACTGGTGTTGGTGCTTTAAATGGTGGAACTATAACTTCAGGTTTTGGAACAATAAACAATGGAGCTTCAGCTATTACTACTACTGGTCTTATTAGCGGTGGTTCTTTAGATATTGATAACGTACTTATAAATGGAACTACTATTGGTCACACTGATGATACTGATCTAATAACGTTGGCTGATGAGCTAGTAACTATTACAGGTTCATTAGTTGTTACTGGTACAACAACAACAAATAATGTTGAGACGGTATCTACATCTAGTGGTGTAATATTTGAAGGAGCTGCTGCTGATGGTCACGATGCTACTCTTAAATCAGTTGTTGCTTCTTCTGATAAAACATATACACTACCAAACACAACTGGTTTCATTGGTATATTTACAACTGATCCAGGCACAACAAATGTAACTGCTACAACTGCAGAGTTAAACGCTTTAGATCTTGGAAGTACAGCTGTTGGTAACGCAATAGCTAGTAAAGCAGTGGTGCTAGATTCAAGTAAAGATTTTACTGGATTAAATAGTATAGGCTCAACAAGCTTCGTGATAGGTGGTCATACAATAAATGACGTTGATCTTGCTGGAGAATTTGTTGATTCAGCAGAGCATTTAATAACTTCTGCAGCTGCTCTAGATAAATTTTCATTAATTGCTGGTAGCACTAGTATAACTACTTTAGGTACTATAGGAACAGGTGTATGGAACGGAACAGTAATAGCAACAAGTAAAACTGCTGCTAAAGTAACCTCAATAGTTGCTGGTGCTGGTATAGATGTAAACAACTCTGGAGTTGGAGATGTTACCGTAACAGCTGAAACTGCAAGTGCAACAAATCCAGGAATCGTAGAACTAGCTACAACAGCTGAAGCATTAGCTGGTAGTGATACCACAAGAGCTGTAACAGCTGCTGGATTAGCGGCAAGAAGTTATAAAGAAATAATTGGTGATGGTAGTGCTACAGCTTTCAACGTTGATCATGGTTTGGCAACAAGAGATGTTATAGTTCAACTATATGACGCAAGTTCTTATGATACTGTTTATGCACAAATAGTTAGAACTACTGCAGACAGAGTAGTAGCAACATTTAATACCGCACCAGGTAATGATGACATCATCATACTGATAACCAAAGTTGATTAAAAGATGGGAATAAAGATTCTACATGATATAGATACAGACGGTGAAGTACAAGGAACTTCTTTAGATATAAATGGTAACGCTGATATTTCAGGTAACACAGTTGCTGGAGGACAATTAACATTAGACCTAGACCAGATAACAACAAATATTGGTACTACTTCTGCTATAAGTTTGCGACCAGGTGCTACAACAAATACAACTGGTAAATCTTCTATATTCTTAGGTACTTCAACTGATGATAATTATGGTATATCATTAAGAGGCGCGAGATTAGGTACTAATGGAATACCAACTTTTGAGATAGGAACACATAGTAATTCTGCAAATGGTACTTCCACGTTTGTACTTGACGCAGGGACACTTACCCTAGACACCAATATGGGGACGGCTGGTAATTTTTCTGGAGCTCAACTTCGTATTGACTCACTAAATACCACTAACACCACTGGTTTTCAAGGTATGAGGTTTGCTACTAGTACTTCTGCTAATTATGGTTGGTCGATGGGCGCTAATAGAAGTAGTAGCGGTAGAGGCTCTTTAAGGGTCTATGAGCATATTAATTCTGATACTGGATTAGAAAGGTTTACTATACTTCAAGATGGTAACGTAGGTATTGGGACGGCTAATCCTGCCGTAAAGTTAGACATAGCTGCAGCAACAGGTGGAGTTATTAGATTAACGTCTACTGATACTACTGTTCAAGCTGGAGAATCTATAGGTAAAATAGAGTTTAAATCTAGTGATGCAAGTACAGGTGGAAATAATGTAATGGGATTCATAAATTCTGTTGCGATAGATGTAGGCACAAAATACGCTCTATCTTTTGGAACAGGAAGCGGCAGTGCTGCAGTAGAAAGAATGCGTGTTGATGATTTAGGAAACGTTGGTATAGGAACGACTAGTCCTGCATCCCCACTTCACGTAGCAGGTACAATCCAAGTTGGTGTAGATGACACAGGACATGACGTTTTCTTTTACGGAGCTACATCTGGAAAAAAAATGCAATGGGATCAAAGTGCTGATACGTTAATAGTTGATGGTGCTTTAGACATAAACGGTAACGCTGATATATCAGGTAATATAACAGTTGGAGACAGCCATGTCATAGGTGATGATGGAGATGACAATCTATTAATTCAAAGCTCTGCCAATGAAAATATACTTATAGATAGTGCTGACGATATAATACTTGATGCTGACGGTGGTGATGTTATTTTTAGAGATGGCGGAACAGAGTTTGGTAGAATTACTAATTCATCTGGAAACTTAGTTATTAAAACCAACCTTGATGACGGTGACATTATCTTTCAATCGGATGATGGAAGTGGTGGTATTGAAGCTTACGTGACTGTTGATGGTGGTGTTGGAAGAACTTACTTCCATAAACATCTAAACATGGTGGATGATGCTAAAGTAATGGTTGGAACAGGCAGTGACTTGCAAATATATCATGATGGTAGCAATAGTTTTGTCAAACAACTAACTGGTAATTTGACTTTCGAGCAAAACTCCGATGACGGCGACATTATATTTAAATCTGATGATGGTGCTGGAGGCGTTGCCACTTACTTTTCATTAGATGGTTCAGCTGCCACCCACGACGGGTCTGCTACTACAGCCTTACATACAGTATTTCCAGACAAGTCTTATGTAAACTTAGGTACAGGTAGCGATTTTCAAATGCATCACAACGGTGTTGATACTATTTTAGGTAACCAGACTGGTGATTTAAAAATACGTCAGTTTGCAGATGATAAAGATATAATCTTCGAATCGGATGATGGTAGTGGAGGTGTTGAAACGTATTTCTTTTTAGATGGTAGTGCTAGTGCAGGTAATCCAATAACTAGTTTTCCAGATAATTCTATTTTATCTT
>JGI24005J15628_10000288_pt1 | contig 30270 bp, 65 predicted proteins | sample LinPmetageLP40_FD_15628 | JGI IMG/M metagenome (IMG submission 15628)
TGTTATCTTCTGGTGCTCTCATATACCAAAGCCAAAGTTCAACATGGTTTATCAACCACTCGATTCTTACTATGCGGAGAACTCTTACAAGAACAAGGATGCTCGAGGGAACTATGCTTTGGGGCATGTTTGCTACACAAGAACCCAGGCTCCAGACAAATCAAAGTCAGATAGGTATTATGAGATATGGATTGATGGTGTCTGCTATGCTCCCAAGTATGGATGGAGAATGTCCGAAGATTGTCTTAAAAAATTAATTAACGACAATCGAATTCATTTCCCGAGGAATAAACCAAAGCTTACCATCACAACTGGATCTGCAAATCTTCTCGCTCCCGCAAAGAAGAACGTATCAAATTCAAACCCATACAAGAAGATATACGCTCATGAGTCAAAGGGCAAACCATCAACAGATTATTGGGACGACCTTCATTCAATCGCAATGGGTTCTGAGGAAAGAGTCTACCCAACACAAAAGCCTGTATCATTGATGAGGCGTATCATAGAAATGTCGACAAACGTTGGAGATGTAATATTAGATCCAGTCGCAGGTGCAGGGACGACAGGAGTCGCAGCATCACAATTAGGTAGGAACTACATCCTCTTCGACATTAGCGAGGATGCAATCGAGGCATGCAAAAGAAGAATAAAAAATGAAGGAAAAAACTTGACAACATGATTCCATCGTGTTACATTATAAACATACAAACAAACCACGGAGAACAACATGGGTTATAAAACAGACGGATCATCACACAGTGATGGGATTAACAATGAAGAGAACTTAATTGAACAATTGCGAGCCGGTGCGGCCAAAAAGCTTTACCCTTCTTTATCGGAAGAGTTCAAGGTCATCAAGAGAGGCGGAACAAAGTTTAAGCAGGATATGGAAATAATTGATGGAGATGAGACGATCCTCGTATCAGCGAAGAAGAAAACCGAGATATCCAAAGGGTCTTTTGACTGGGTTAACTCCTCAGCAGCAGCAAAGTCAATACCAACCATCAAAACATTTGTGGATAGAGTAAAGGACATTAGCGGCGAGTATGATATTAAGGGCACTGCGAAGCTAGAAGTTATGATCGCAGCACATCAAGCACTACAGGATCTAACATCTAATGAGGTCTCTACGATATTACGCGACCATGTCGCAGCAAAAAACAAAGGAATGAAGATAATCATCTCCGAGACATCAACCAAGACAAATTGGGAATATTCTTTTGAAGACTCTCCATTATATGATTCGATTCAGAACCATACACCAACTGTCGTGATGGGCGCTGGAATAGATTCTGCGAAGGTAACCTTTAGCGACTCAAATGGTAACACCATTGACCACGGACTTCGCATTCGTATTGTTACAAACAACGGTATCGGCGCATTGATTGGTCAATCAACAGCTAACAAGTCCTCTATTGGAGTCGTAAAGATTCAACAAGATGATATCCCAGGATTAATTTCTGGATTAAAAAATAAAATTCGCAAGTTTTAACTTGACAAACATGCTGAGACATGTTATATTATTATATACAAACCAACAACGGAGAAATTATGAGCGGTTTTGAATTCGTATCTGGTATTAACCAAGTTACACCAATGGCTATGGTAGCCAAAGCAGATGATGCTAAAACAACCGAAGAGCACATGGCTGACTATATTGACAGCATCCGAGTACTCGAAGAAGAGATGGAGCCCTATAAGGAGCAAAAGCGCGACCTTAAAGCAAACTATGTTGAAAATGGTTGGCTTACAAAGGGAGAAATCTCACTAGCAGTAAAGGCCTATCGCCTTGCAAAAGACGACACAGACATGTCACAACTAATTGACATGGTGCAAGCACTTAAGACAAAAGGAGTAGGACAATGACTTCACATGAATTAGCTTTCTACGCTGCGACCTTTGGAGACTGCGGAAGCTTTGATAAAATCACAGAGATAGGCTGGAACAGCGAAGAGCAGTTCTTCACAGAGACTGCAAAACGAATGCAAGCCAAGTGGTCCCATTATGATGATGGTCGTTCGGTCATGACCACAGACAAGACTAACGGCGATGCCGGTTGGGCTTGCAAATTCATTGTTAAGGATGGTTGGCTCGCAACACTTGACTATGCACAGCTGGAACGTCAGATGGTGGAACCCCAACGCCAAACAGCGAAAATTATCACCACTGACTACGCTGACGACAATCCGGATTATGATGATGATGTTGCAACTCAAGATTATGGCCTTGAGGATTATAATGATGACTATGGATGGTGGCGATGAGATTTATTATAGTTAAAGGCTATGATAACGAAGACATAGCAATTAATGCTAGTAACATAACTTCTATCAAAAAGATAGGTCATCATGTTGCATTTTGCATGAGCGGTGATATTCCAATCACCACACAATTTACAAATATAGAAGCAGCCGTTGATTATATTCAACGAGCCTCTTCTATTTCATTAAACACAGGAGTATAAAAATGAAAGTAATTGATAACAGTATGGAAACTAATAAGTTAACCAATCGGGACCTAGCGCTCGCTGCATATTCCCTAGCAGAGCTTCATAATGTATATCTCAATTCTTATGAGAGTGGAGATTACGAAAGCGAAATGACGAAAGAGCAAATTGAAGAAACAATGGCTTCTTTACACATGGCCCATGTTAAGTTCGATGCGATCCTTCAAGCAATTGAAGCAGACGCTCAGCAGAATCCCACAGAATCGACGGAGGAGTAGGTGAAAGTAAAGATCAAAAAACTACATGATGACGCAGTCATTCCAAAGTACGCTAAAGACGGCGATGCTGGTATGGACTTGACTGCTGTTGACGCTGTTGCTGATGAAGGTACTATCACGTATAAAACGGGCATCGCCGTCGAGATTCCTCGATGGCATGTTGGCCTGTTATTTCCGAGATCATCTGTATATAAGACTGGTCAAACCTTAACCAACTGTGTTGGTGTGATCGACAGTGGATATAGGGGAGAGATTATGTTGAAATATACCCTCTCTCCATACCAGAGGGATTACGACATCGGAGATCGTGTTGGTCAATTAATCATCATGCCTTATCCTAGAGTTGAGTTCGAAGAAGTTGAGCAGTTAAGCTTGACTGAAAGGGGCAATCGTGGATATGGAAGCACGGGAGATTAATTCATATGTCTAAAAAGTTCGAAGGCGAAGCACAGAAGATACAATTCTATGCGAATAAGGATGCACACATTCGTTTTAGAGTCTCCCTAGAGGAGCACAATATGACAATGTCTGAATTCCTAAGAGCATGTTGCAATGCGATAACAGAGAACGATGAGCAAATGTTACAATTCATTGATTCGTATAAAGAGTCGAGCGAAAAACATTCAAAGAGAAACAATAAAATAACAAAAAAAGATCTACAGACTGGGGATTCTATCCTCAAAGACTTGGGAATTGAGGAAGAAGACATCGAAAGTCTATTTGACTTTATTGCTGATCAGCACCCTGAAATCTGATTTAGAACTAGTCTTTTCCAATTAAACGATCTATTTAAGATATAATCATGATTATTACTACTAAGGAGATTAAGCCATGGCTAAAAAAACTTTAAACGAAGCGGTTGTTCGACGCTTTCAAAAACTTGCGAACGTAGGTGCACTTAATGAAATGTACGGAATGAGAGAAGAGGAAGAAGACGATGCGATGGCTGATGCTGAAATGGCTGATGCTGATGCTGCGATGGCTGATGATGCGATGGCTGATGATGCGATGGCTGATGAAAGCGCTGGGATGGACGTAGAGATCACTAATGAAGAAGCAGACATCTTGATCCAATTGGGTGAAAAGCTCTCTGGCGCAATGGCTGGAGAAGAAGAAGAAGAAGAAGAAGGTATGCCTACTGACGATTTCGAGGAAGAGAAAATTGATGATCCAGAAGCTGCGATAATGGAAGCATTACGTGGAATCAGTTACACACCTTCCAAAAACGAAGTTGTAAACGAAGTTGCTAAGCGTGTTGCTAAGCGATTGAAGACAGCTAAGTTGCACGAAGCAAAATTGAATCGCGCTTTGGGAAGAAAGTAATTAAATTTACTTGACAAACATACCGTTTTACGTTATAATTAAAGAGAGGCTCCGTCCTCTCTTTTTTATTTGGAGACATCATGGTTAATATTGTTCTTTCATTTTTGTTTGGATGCACTTTTACTTACTTCATCACGATTGTATCCTCTGCTCTTAAGGCATCCACCGTGTTGGAAGATGCAATGTTGACCTATGCTATTCTTATGACGAGTGCTTATGAAGTAAGTGTGAGTCAATTAGAGACAGTCATAGTCGCAGGAAAAATACCACATCAACAAGCTGAGGTCCTTAGGAGAGTGAACAATGATGAGTTTGAAGCATTCGCAAACAAAAAGATAAAATCAATATTGAAAAATATTCCAACGTCTCACAGAAACATAATAAGGTATAAAAATTTCCCTGAAATGAAATTATATATAACAAAACAATATAGGAGCAGATATGCAAAATCTAAGCAAAAAAGGTAAAAAGACTAAAAAGAAGTCTAAAGAAGAAGTAGGAGAGGAAGAGTCAGTTGAAGAAGTCTCGACTGAAGATCAATCTGAAGAAGACTCTGAGGAACCGCAGCAAATGACGCTCATGGACCTTTTAGGTGGTGGACCAGGCGGAGCAAAATCTCCCGAAGCACGCTCAATCATGTTCGTAGGTGAGGTCACCGAAGAGAGAGCAGCAGATTTAATCTCTGCACTCTTAGTCTTAGCTCAGACGAAAGAAGAAGGCGCAGAACGAGCTGAACCCATTAAGTTGTATGTATCGACCTATGGTGGTTCCGCAGATGAAATGTTCGGCATCTATGATGTTGTTAATTTCTGTAAGAAGTTTTGCGACATTGAAACCATCGGACTTGGAAAAGTTATGTCTGCCGGCACTTTGATGTTAGCATCAGGAACGAAGGGCAAGCGTAAGATTGGAAAGCACTGTCGTGTTATGATCCATGCCGTTAATGCAGGTCAAGTTGGAGACATCTTTAACCTTCAGAACGAATTGGAACAAACCGTAGGCCTTCAAGACTCTTACATTCAAGCAATGAGTCATGAAACAAATATGACCAAAAGACAGATCCAAACACTAATTAATCGTAAAGTAAACGTTTATTTGACTGCTGAAGAAGCAATCGAGAAAGGTCTTGCTGACGAAATTTTGGAGTAGCAAAATGGACAAGTATTTCTACAATGAAGCCTCAGCCCATAAATTGGGTTGGGAGCCTTCCTGGTTCGGTTGCACCAGATTTAACGACGACCTTAATGAGGCTATTGAGAAATACCAGAAGTCCAAAGGCTTAACGGCTGATGGACTTTGCGGTCCCGGAACTTACCGGAGAGTCTACACCGACAGACAAGAGCACATTGAAACATTTATGCCAAGCAATGATAATAACAAGGACTCTTTCATTATCAACAATGCAGAGTATTTTGATATCGAATGGCCAAAAGTCAAGCTTTGGTTTGAGAACGATGGCTTTAAAATGCGGAAAGGTTTCAAGAGAGTGTTTCACAAAAGAACTCCAAACTTCTTCGTATGTCACTGGGATGTATGTCTATCTTCTAGGTCTTGCTTTAATGTTCTTAACAATCGTGGACTCTCCGTTCACTTCTTAATTGATAACGACGGGACAATCTATCAGACAATGGACATTAACGACGTTGCATATCATGCCGGAAGTCGTAAGTGGAATGACCAGTCCATCGGAGTGGAGATTTCAAACGCTTATTATCCAAAGCATCAAGATTGGTATGTAAAACAAGGACTCGGAGAAAGACCGATGATAAATGATGCAGTTGTTCATGGGCAAAAGTTGGATCCTTTCACTGGATTCTACCCTGTTCAACTTGAGGCCCTAAAGGCATTGATGAAAAGCATCAATAAAGCCACGGGAATACCTCTTAAAACACCTTTGGATCGTTCCAAGGGTACAAACACTACCGTAAGCAAGAAAGCTGCTGAGGGGCGTTTTGAAGGCTTTGTGAGCCATTACCACTTGACCAAGCGTAAGATTGATTGCGCCGGTTTAGACTTAAAGAAATTATTAAAGGAGATTTAAGATGAGCAAGAAAATAACGGGAAACGATTTAAAGAAACTTATCAAAGAGGTTTTAAAAGAAGAGATAATGCCATCTCGAAAAGAAGTGGTATCAGCACTCAATGCTTCTGACGGGCAAAAGATTAAAGCGCTTTCTCTTTTGAGAAAATCCTACCCAGCTGTCAATCAAGATGATTTGAGAAAACACCTCTACGCAATCATTGATACATTAGGAAATCCAATTGGGGCATACACTCCAGACCAATTATCAACAACCTCATCTGATGAGCATATTCAAGCGCTTCGAATGGCTGGATTGGATGATCTCACAAAAACACAATTGACCGATTTTGCTAAAATTTCTGAGGCAAACGTTTTAAAAGAAGACGAGGCCAAATTTGAAATTCAAGACATCATAAATTATCTAGGCCAGATTGGATTGACGGATCCACAAAACTTTACAAATATTGATAACTTAGATCCTAAAGACGCAATAGATGTAATCGACAAGTTTTTAGACAATTATGCAAAAAATGAGAAAAGCATTAATACGGCTCGAGCTTTAAGACCAGCCAAAGATGCTATAGATGCAGCAAAAATGAGATTGCAAGGCTTAAAACCAGCAGGTGGCGATTATAGATATAGAACTTCTGATAGATTAGCATCCCCAACGTCAATTGGTGGAGAAACTCGATCACCAGCTGACCAATCGATCTTCATTGCTTTTGAAACTTTTTTTGCCGGAAAGGCCACTCTTACAGAAAGATTGGAACACTTAAGAGACTTTTCCAAAGCGGTCGTTATGGCGGCCAAAGACACGGCATCAAATGCCGATCTATTAAATGCGTATTCCGGTGAGATTATCGTAACGGGAGGAAACATTCTTTCTATGTTATCAAAAATCACTAGGGAGTTTGACCCTTCTGCGGGAGGCTTTATAGCAGAAGGCTTTTTAGCATATTTGGTTTCTGGTCAAAAAACTGGTCAGGCAGGAGGTGCTGGAGATTTTGAAGATGCCGCAGGAAAGCAATATAGTTCTAAATGGGGACAAACATCAAAATCACAAGCTGCCTCAAACTTCATGACGGTTGGGTCCAGAATAACATATATAACGGCTGCCAAAACTACAGAAGGTGACGCTGGAGCTAGTAAAACTATGAAAGTTTTAAATATAGAACTACAAGTGTATGATGTTCTCACGACCAGTGTAGGGAACACAAAGGGTTCTACAGACGGATTTTCTATAGAAGTGGGGAACGTTGACTTCTCAGCAGGTTACGGAGTAACTCGAAACCCAAAAGACCCAAAGGTCGCATCATATGGATCTTACGATGTTAGTCCAGATGGAAATAACTATACTGCCTATGAAATAACTTTCGCATTCTCCTCAAATGATACATTCGATAAAATATTTAATTCAGCTATTTCTAGAACAAATAATCAATTAGCAAAATACGCCACAGAAATCAATACTCAAATGACTATTTTGGAAGATAAGTCTTTAACATATACGGTATCAGGTGATTTTACTGAAGCCGTTGCCATGGCTGATGCCTACAAAGACATTAAAGCATTATTCGTGAATATTTATAAACAAAAAACAGGCGCAGACGATGGGTCACAAATAGGTTTAGCAGAACAAAAAATCACAGCGTCATTTCTTAAAAAATTAATTTCAGAAAGTTTTAAGAAATGACTTGACAAGTCCTCCATTTGATGTTATATTATATATATAAACCATTTGGAGGCTTTATGCAAAAACATTACAAACAAGGCTCACCTCTCAATCAAGAGATTGTAGAGGGAGTCAACATCTTAGCGGACAACGTTGCGGCAACACTCGGACCTCGAGGAAGAACCGTTGCGTTGTTTCACAAAGAACAGGGAGTTCCCGTCATCACAAAAGACGGCGCAACTGTCGCAGACTTTATTGAACTTGAGTCACCGTTCCAAAACCTTGGAGCCCAAGTCATCAAGCAAGCGGCAAAGCAAACGGTGGAGACAGCCGGAGACGGTACAACCACATCAACAGTCCTCGCAAGAGCAATCTTGACAGAAGGACAAAGATATCTAACAGCAGGAGCTTCTCCTGTTGAATTAAAGCGCGGGATTGACAAAGCAGTTGATGTTATTGTTTCCGCACTAGATGAGTACGCACGACCAATTGAGACCGTCGAAGACATAAAACATATCGCAACGATTTCAGCGAACAATGATGTAGCTATTGGAACCCTTATCTCAACAGCCGTTGATAAAGCGGGCAAGGATGGCTCTGTAATCGTTGAAGAGGCTCGAAGCATGAACACCACTCTTGACCTCATAGAAGGCTTTAGATTTGATTCTGGCTACCTTTCTGGTCAATTTATTAACAACGCACGNAACGGGACGGTAGATTATGATAACCCACTTATTCTTATTACAGATGAAAAACTGGAAGTCGTCGAGCAGATTATGCCGACTTTGGAAATTGCGGCAAGAGACGCGAGACCCTTACTCATCATCGCCTCGGATGTCGAGGGGCAAGCGCTTGCGGCGCTCATTGCGAATGCTGTTCGCGGAACTATGAAAATTGCTGCTGTTCGTGCTCCACGATATGGAGAGGAGCGACGCAACATCATGAAAGACCTAGCAGCATCTGTTGGTGCAACATTTGTTTCAAGAGAATCTGGGCTGTCTTTGCGAGAAGTAAAGCTGAGTAATTTTGGACAAGCAAAGTCTTTGAATGTAACAAAAGGGTGGACAACCATCATTGGAGGTAAAGGTGATTATGAAGAAATTGATACGAGGATTGATGCGATCAAAAACGAGATCCAACAAACAGAAAACTTACAAGAGTGTGAAAGGCTTCAGGAAAGAATTACCCGTCTTGCTTCTGGTGTTGCTGTCATTAGAGTTGGCGCAGCTACTGAAATCGAAATGATTGAGAAGAAGCACCGAATTGATGATGCACTGGAAGCAGTCAGGTCAGCACAGGAAGAAGGCATCATCGTTGGTGGTGGTGTAACGCTCTTGAGGCTAGCTAGAAGTCTTTCTGTGGAGACCGACAACGAAGAGCAGGCCCTCGGCGCCAAAATCGTTCTGCGAGCCTGTGAGGCGCCTTTACGAACAATGGCTAGAAATGCTGGAGAGTCCGAGGATTTGGTTGTTGAAAAGATTGTGAACTCAAAAGATGGCGAATGTTATGATTTTCTTAATAGAAATTTAACAAATGCTATTGAAACTGGGATTATCGATCCTAAGAAAGTCACACGCTGTGCTTTACAAAATGCAGCATCTGCAGCCGGTACACTACTTACAACATCTCATGCTATTGTTAAAGTTTGAGACTATTTAGTGTGAAGTCGAAACTATCGGAGGTTTAGAGATATGAGCGAGAACGAAATGAATGAAATCAAACAAGCTCTAATGGAGCTTACTGTGAATATTAAACACATGGGTACTAAGCAGGATGAGATGATTAATGACGTTAAGTCAATTAAAGAAGCCATCTATAATCCTGAGACCGGTTTGTACGCTCGTGTCCGTGACCTTGAGCAGTGGCAAAGTGGTATGTCCAAAGTTATCTGGTCTGTTGGATTGGGTTTCATTGGACTTATCTCCAAGGCAATTATTGAACTACTATAATCACGGAGGAAAAGTGAGAGTAAAAATAAGTTATGGAGCTGAAATGGAAGAAGTTCCGGAAGAAATCGACCAACTATATACATTTGTCTCAGACAAGGTCAGAAAGATTCAGAGACAAACAGAGCAAATTGAAAATCTATTGAGCGAAGAAGAAATCGAAGGTACATTAAGTCTAATAGACAATATGAGAAGAACTCTAGCTTCAATAGACAGTAGACTGTCGGACATTGAAATGATCAGTGTTGGATACCTAAATCACATCAAAGGAGAAGACGATGTTCCAAGCAGGAGACCTGTTGTGGATCCCACAGGGATCCTTAATGCTAGCACCGACACCTAGTGCACCCCAAGTATTTAAATATGTCGAAGAGCCTCGAATCGGATTGTATGTTAAAATATCAGAAGATAGGGACTTTTCTCTCATATTGGTTAATGGTGAGAATTGGGTCATCAAGAGTAAATATATAAAACATTTTAGGAGAAAACATGTTAATAAAATTAGTTGAGGTACATAAACCTCAAGGTGAGAGAGTCTATTTAAATGAGATCCACGTCGCACCTTCTGCCGTGACAACAATACGCAGTGAAGCGTCAAATGAAATGATCACCGAAGCACAAAAGCTCGGTATCGGCCAAGAAGCACAGTTTAGTCGAATCACAATATTGGAAGGCCCAACATCACGATCAGTTGTTGTAGTTGGTTCTCCTGAAGAGTTGCGACGTAAACTTAACAAAAGACAGCTACTGAGGGACTGATGAAATATTTTAAAATAATTTGTTGGACCGAGTGTCCCTTCTGTATCCGGGCGAAGAACCTACTCATCATGAAAGGAGAACAGTTTGAATATTCATCAGTTGACCATTCCCCTGAACTGTTAAGTCATTATAAAACTATTTATAATCATAGCACTGTACCAATCATTGTTTTGAAGGAGGAAGGTGTGGATGATAAACTTATCGGTGGATTCACAGATCTTGACGCCTTCATTGGAAAGCGATCATCTTGAGTTAGTTTTTTTAGAAATGACCTACTTGGTTGAGTCGTCTTTCGACGTAAGTGTGGAAGAAATAATTGGGCCAATATCATTTTGGACTCCAACTCCTGACGATGAAGTTGAGGAGTTGGAGCTTTTTGGTATCATAGATATCGGAGATGAGACCACAACATTCGAGAAGATTGTACACTTAACACACGAAGTTGGACATGTTGTTTATCACATGGATAGGTTATTCAGAGACGTGGAGGACACAATGTTCTCTGAGTCAACAGCGTGGTATTTAGGATATCACTTTATGGCTGAACATGGTTATCATATTGATATGTTCGAGTACGAAAAAGAAATTAAATATGCATTAAAATTATACAGATGGAGAGAAAATGATAGAGATGTTAAATAGAAAAAGAGAAGTAATTAAGCCATGGGGCAAAGAGGTAATCTGGGCCGAAACGAAGGATTACGTTGGCAAGTTACTTTATATCAATGCAGGTCACAAGCTAAGCCTCCAGTATCACGAAGAGAAAGAGGAGACAATCCTTGTCGTTTCTGGTGAATTAGAGCTTACCGTTTCAGGTCACGACCGTCTTGGTATTTCTACGATGATACTAAGCGAAGGCGACACCTTTCACGTAACCCCGACAACGATTCACAGATTCGCAGCAACACTGGGTACAAACGTGGTATTAGCGGAAGTTTCGACTAATTACTTAGACGATGTTGTAAGGTTGGAGGATGACTATGATCGCGATTGCTAGTTTATTGATGAGCATGGCCTATGGAGCAACATTCGATGTATATGTTTCTCCGATGTCTTTTGTCGATAGAGCAACAAACGAGAAGATCATAATTAGCCATGAAGCAGATGCTTCTCTCTACTACTCTTCTATGTACGCATCTTCAGCTAAGATGTCTAATGGAAGAGGTGGCTATGAAAGAGTAGAGAAGCCAAGAGTATTTGGCGAAGACACTATAAAATATGCATATCCTGATTGCAACTATAGAAGGAACCCTCTAGACTGTTCGGTCCAGAACGGACATTACTATGTTGAAACAATTGTAACCTTTAATGATGATCAAATGATAATGAGAGCAATCCTGTTCAATCCACAAGGCATTATAATTCATACTTCATCTAGAACTGATGAAATGATAGTCAACTGGATTAAGCAACAAGAAGTAACAATTATTGAATCAGAAGGTAAAGGTGGAAAGCAGACTCTGACCCACTACGGCAAAGAAGATCTTCCGCTAAAGTGGGAGATTCCATATAAACTATTGCAAACTCATGTAAGACAAGCAGTGCTGGGGCTCTGGGTTGGCGTAAAAATTGATTAGTCTTCTGTAAAAGACAACCCCAATACATAGTTCTCAATAAAATCTGTTTGTAACTCGTTCGTTACAATTACTTGACACCTAGTTACTTGTAGGAGGTCGATACTATGGGAAGACTAGCACTATTTTTACTTTTACTAATGCCGCCGAGCGATCCACAGGGGAGCGATTATGATCCTGCATTTCACTCGGACTTGTATAATTTTTCAGAGCGCGGAGTTAAGAATGCCTACACATCATCAGTCATAATTACAGCCGCCACAGAGACCGCAAGTATATCCATAGGGTCTGGGAATTACTTTCACATCTATGGACATCGATTTATTTTAACAGCAGCTCACGTTGTTGATGGTTTTGCTGCGATTGCGATTACAGAAAGAAGCGGAGACATACACAAAGCAACTGTTGAGCATGTAGATCAAACTTTAGATATCGCAATATTGAAAGTCGAATCGAGCCTTCGATTTACAAACCCAATTGATTATAGACCATCTAAAGCACCTGAAGTAGGAAAGGAGATTTTTTATTGTGGACACCCTAATCAAATGTATTTCACTAGCTATCACGGAAGAGTATCTGGATTTAACAGCCAATATATATTGCTTGACACATTTGCTTGGCCTGGCTCAAGCGGTTCTGTAGTATTCAACAAAGAAGGTAAGGTCCTAGGAACGATATCCGCAGTTTCAATGGATGCCCCTACCGGAGTACCAGTCTTAGTTCCTCACTTCGTCAGGATTGGACCCGTAGCCAATTATACTCGCAAGTTTATCTTGGAGATCTTGCTAAATGAATGTCGATAATATAACCATCGGCAGCATGATATTGGATAATGGCTGCCTGGGCATCATTACGAATGAAATTAAATCTGGTACATGGAGTGAGGAACCATTGTTCAATTGGACGACAAGTTACGAAATAAAATATTTCGATGGATCATGCTGTATCATGACCAAGAACTCACTGGAGCGACTAATCCAATTAGGAAAAATCTCTCTATTAATAGATTCAAAATCATGAACACCCTACTACCCCCCTACCCCCCTACTACCCCTTCCTTATCGATGACCAGTCCATGAATGAGCCTATTTACGACAATGTACAAGATATCGTAATGGATCTGTGGGATTACTGTATGATGCTTGAGGATGAATACCACAAAACAAACGACAAAGGTGTCTTATTTAGATTCGCCGTCGCAATCATGACCGTTCAATACTGGGAGGATGTCCTATTGAACATGGAGGGCTATGATGTCTACGAATTTTATTTTTAAAAGAGGAGATCTTTTGGGCGTGAAAGANAAAGAGCATGTTTATGGATATGTTATAGCTCAAGTAATAAGATATAACAGGTTCTTCTATTGCAAGGATATATTGACGGGAGAGTTTCACTTCATTGTTTTTGATCCCGAGTTTCACTTCATAATGTGTCCCGCATTTGATCCAGACATAAAACCAGACATCGATGTTGTCTCTATGGGTTCAGAATTTTATGATGTTTTAGATAGATTGTTCGACTTCTCTGAAGAAGAATCCTCTGCCGATTGGTAATTCAATTTACTTTACATAACTATGAGAAGAAGAAGTGATAGAAAATCAATTTACTTTACATAACTATGAGAAGAAGAAACAAAAAAAACCGACTCGAACAACGAGCGTACTTCGCCCATTAGTCCGAATCAATTCCGACTTTGCTTCATTGTTTGTTAAGTAAGTTATGTAAAGTAAAATATTCTTTAAACAATAACCTACACTATTACAATGTATCACGTTTGGAACCAGTTGTCAAGGCCAAAATGTGTCCTTTTGATTTACTTTACATAACTATACACGCGCGTGTTCCTTATAATAACACACTCGCGTAGAAAAAAGTTTCCAAAACAACTTGACAAACCATTTCAAACGCATTACATTATTAAGACAACAACCAAACATGGAGAACACATGAAAAGAATTTTTGAAATAGGCGATCTCGTCATACTCACGAATGGTGACTACGTGAACCTTAACAAAGGCACGATAGGTATCATCACACGACCCATCACAAGACAAAGCGCGTTAATAAATGTGTGGATTGATGGTGGACAATGGTCGTTTAACCAACACGAGTTTACACATGTACGTAATATTAAGGAGACAACATGAATAAGATGATAGGAAAGAAATGGACGATAAGAATGGATGGAGAACTCAGAACCTACGAGATAATCAATGTAGACGATGAGGGGTGGATAAAGATAAAGAGAGAGGGTGCGAACGGTCACTCTTATCTTCATGAGACCATCAACAAGCATTTCTTAGCCAAACTAGGCTATAAACCACAGGAGACAAAATGAAACCACCCTTTGAAATTGGAGACCTTGTGCGCCTGTCGTTTCGTGGAAAGTTGTCGTTGAGTCTCCTACATAACGAATGGTCAGTAGGCATCGTCACACGAACCAATCCTAATCTCGCTATTCAACTTTGCGATGTCCAATGGGTAAACGAATCCGAACCAATCGAGATGCACTGGGACTTTATTGAAGAAGTAACAAATAAAACTTGACAAAATTTTCAAACGTGTTACATTACAGTATAGCCACAACTCATGGAGAAATTATGAATTATCAAATAGGCGACTTACTACTCGGCAAACATGGAGGGAAAATCTTCATGATAAAAGAAATCATAGATGTTAGACGAGCACTATTCAACGGTGTCTACCTAGACGACACAGTGGGCTACAGGATAGCCCCTACGGACGACCTAGGCTACACCTTTGTAGTCGCTCATGACGAGTTACACGAGAGATTTGAGCCTTACACAATGGAAAAACTATGAACTACGAGATAGGCGACCTTGTTCGCAACACATTAAATGGTAACATAGGAATTGTTGTCTCAACAAAGATCCCACATGTAAACAAGGGCGTTCGAGTACAATGGTCTCAGACAGGAGAACGACGCAACTACTACAAGAACAATCAATGGCAACTGGAGAAATTATGCAAGTAGGAGACCTTATCTATACGGAAAAATGGGACACTTACGCAGTGTTCTTGGGCAAAGGATCTTGGACGGGATGGATACGCGTCTATCTTCCCGACACAGGCGAAAGAAAACAAGTCCACGATTTTGTTTGGGAGACAGTATGAAAATTAGTAAAGGAGACATGGTCGGGTTCAAGTTTAAGGATGACTACCATTTAGCCATCGTCATAGACGACCTAGGACAGGGCTACCCCTATGGACGTTACACAGGTCTGTTAATAGGTAGTGACGGAGACTACGTCCCACTAAACGAGACAGAACTCACTCTACTATCCACAAAAACACAGGTGGATGGATGGGAACGCCAAAAAAAACTTCAAAAATTACTTGACAAAAAGAAACAGACGAGTTAGATTACTTAAACAAACAATGGAGAAACCATGAACCACCTTTTAAATTGCCATAACGAATGGGGCATCCTATTCGGACTATTATCCTCTCTACCTTTCTTAGGCATGTGGATACAACACAAACTTATCCCACCACAGGAAGACAAATGAATTACAACGTAGGAGATTTGGTAGTTCGTCGATGGAAAGGTGAGATCCAATGGGAGATGGTCGGCTTTATCACGAATGTTTATCGCGATCCAATGGGTAGCGAGTGGAACAGGCACACCATCCATTGGGCTAATCCCGAACACAACATTGGTGGTCAAGGTTGGAGAGTCCGTGAGTTCGACCTCATAGAAGATGCGGTCAAAAATTGTCCGTTAAAGTAAAAGAAAAAACTTGACAGACAATCTTAAACGAGTTACCTTATAATATAACCAACAACCATCCAACAAACGGAGAACACATGAAAATCTATGACGACAGAAACAAGACACGAGAGATACAATGCAACTATTGCTATGACTCGGGACACAACAAGCGCAATTGCCCCACGATGAAAACACACTGGGAGGCAAACAAGCATCTTGACCCAAAGACATTGCTACAGTCTGATCTCATTGGTATAGACACCACCATGTTTCCACAATACTATCAAACCTATTGGGGAGACGGAACGGCTAAACGTCAATACATCAACCATCTTTCCTACATGACGAATCGTTTCGCCCCAAAGAGTGAGACCAAACCAAAGAAACGCAAGAAAGTTTCCTGTGGGTTCTGTGGTTCAAAAGCCCACACCCGACGCAACTGTAACAAGATGAAGAACTTTGTCTACGTTCTCAACGAGACCAACAAGGCATTTCGCTCACAGTATTACGACAGGTACATCGAAGGCATGGGGCTAGGTGCTGGTGCTTTGGTAGAGCAACGCATGGGAGATAGGTGGAACATTACCGACAAGTCAACCGTTGCTATCATCACAGAGTTTCCAACCGATAGCATCATGTTTACAAACAGATTACAACGATGGTCGGACTACCACACCTACCACCGTATTGCTACCCTACCCAACGGTTCAAAGTGTGTGTTGAGCGCAACGCAAGGTCTATTCTTCGACGAACACACCTACAACTACGGAACGGATTACGACAGAGAGGCTAGGCTTTATGGTGAGTTTGCCTACATGCACACAGGTTATGGGATGATTAAAAAGGTCATCTCACCCGCACCTAACAGGCCATCCAAAGAGTGGTTCATGGGGCAATCACCTTGCTTTGACTTTATAGTCAAAAAGCGAAAGATCGACCAACTCATGTACGACCTAGGCTCTACTATCAAAAAGTTTTACCCACACGACAATCTACGATCTAAACTAGGAGCGAAAATCTATGACCAATACTGGAACAGATAACTACGCAATAGGCGACCTCGTTGTTCGACCCTGTTCCACAACAGGGACGGGCATAGGGATAATTCGACTTATCGACAACACATGCACCACACCTTATTTCATTGAGTGGCTCACTGGCTACATGCAAGGCTACACCTCAGCGTTCGCCCGACACCATGTTGACGAGTGGTCAAAAAATGTCCGTTAAAGTAACAAATAAAACTTGACAACTCATTCATAACAGGTTACCTTATAGTATAACCACAAAACATGGAGACAACATGAAAGTTTACGTCGGACAATTTAGATACGTTCACGAGGGACATGTAGATGTGCTTCTCGCCACAACCGAAAGCAAAATCAAGGAACTACTAACAGAGCAGATGCTCGAATACATCAAGTGGGAGGACGAAATTGTGCTACCACCACAACAAAACTATGATGACCTAACCCACATCGGACTAAACAACGAATGGTTTGAAGTCACTTACGACACACAAACAGTCCATTCGGATGGACACATTCTCAAGCACGTCATGGAGACAATATGATACAAGTCGGAGACCTTGTAAGGATAAAAGAGTCAGCCAATCAACACATCTTAACAAAGTATATCGGCAAACTGGGCATTGTAGTCGTCAAAGGCACATGGAGCGCAGACGTTCACATCTTAGACACTAGGGGTGAACCACGCATCCACCTTGATAACTTGGAGAAATTATGATAGAAATCGGAGACCTTGTAAAGAGCACAAACACAGGAAACATCGGCATCGTTGTCGCGATGGATATGACTGCTAATAATGACTATTGGCTTGTTGTGATGCACGATAGCACCTACTCAATCCACAAAAGAAGATTAACAAAACTAGGAGAGAAAAATGAGCAATCAAATTAAACTAACATTCGACATCAGCGATGAACTACTCGATAAACTACTAACCGTAATGGCCATCACAAGCCAACAGAACGCCCTTGGAGGGGCTATGCCCATGCTCATGGGTGCAATGGGTGGTCAAGGTGCGCCCCCACCCCCAAAGGGTGAAGAAAAGCCATCTATGGGCTTTAAAATGGATGATAAGAAATGATCCTACTACTACTCGCCTGTGTGACCCCTAAGCACATAGGNACGATAGACATTGTTGATGGTGGCTTTTGCATCGTTGAGTTTGGAGACCATTTCCACATCTACGACAAGTCCGTTTGCAACGACCTCAAAGAGGGCGAGACGATAAAAGTTGACTAAATTACTTGACAAACAAACCCAAACGGGTTACATTACTTAAACACCACAAAACATGGAGATAACATGTTATACAAAGGATGTTTCATCGCAAGAATACCTAACGATGAGAAAGCACAATCAATCATCAATGCCCTCAAGGCTCAACATGGTCAACTACGACTACATGGTAGACACAAAGACCGTAAGGGTGCTATGAAAGCCGTTGGTCGCACTCTAAACACCCATGGAGACCTACCATGGTGGCTAGGCACAGAGATCATGGCCTATCGTGGCGAGAGTGGGATGACCTTTAAGCAATTCCAGTCGGTTGGAGTGGGAGACTTAGTCGAGTCGATGTATTTTGGAGAGAGAAAGCACCAATCTATCGGCATCGTTGTCGGTAAGAGGGGCAAGAACAAACTCAAAGTAGCCATGAATGGCTCGACAGAATGGACTACGAGAAATAAAGTTATTCTTTTTACTTGACGAACAAAACCAAACGGGTTACATTACAATATAACCACAATTCATGGAGGTCAGGATGACCAAGAAACGACAGAAGAAGAAGAATAAGAAGAAAGGACTACCAAAGGAACGCAACTGGCTTGCAGTCCACGCTCACAACCGAAAGGGTGGCGCACATGTAGATCGTAAGAAACAAGACAACAAGAGCAAGTGTCGTGGAAGACACAAGGATGTAGAATGAGTAACGGTACACTACTGAGAGCCAAAGGCAATCACATGCCTTTCATCATCATCGCCAAGGTCAAGATAAACCGACAACTGGATACCCGTACAGGCCCCTATGGTATGGTGTCAGTCGAGATAGATGGCTACAAAGTCGCTAGAACCGACAGGATAAACCATCCGTTCATCGTGGACGAAGAAGATTTCCACGCTAGGTTCGAGGTGGTAGCATGAGTAAGTTTAAAATTGGTGACCTTGTGTCCCACCACGACGGTAGGGGTGTGGGCATGGTGATGGGTTCTCGTGTGGAAAACTCGAACATTATGATGGGTGAGTGCACCAAAGTAAAGGTCAAATGGTTCGAGACACCATATGACTTTCAAACACAATGGTATTTCCCCGTATTTTTGCGACACTCAACCAAAACGGTCAATAAATGACCGAGAAAGTAACATAAAAAACTTGACAAACAAAACCAAACGAGTTACATTACAATATAACCAACAACTCACCCACCACATGGAGACACCATGAACAACAGAACTTGCATCCATTGCGAAGACACTTTCAACCTAAACTCACAACTCAAGCAACGTGTCGGAGGGCGCATCAACGAGTGCCCCGACTGTGTTGTCGAATTACAAACAGAGATCAAAGAGACCATCCGTGCCGTTTCCAGTGGAGATGGTAAGATGGCTTGCATCCAAATCCTCAAGTTTAACAACGAAGACGATGCTGACCTTTATCGCAAGGGTTGGGATCAATGGTCGGGTTGGAACAACCAACGCAGTGGCTCAGTCCACGACGTAGCCTTTACAAAGATAGGCGAGAACAGTGGGAACGACACAAGGGGGAACTTGTGATACAGATAGGCTCATTGGTTCAAGACTGGTTGAGTGGCGATCTAGGCATCGTCGTTGGCTATCAGACAGACCCCAATTACGTCTTGGTCAAATACTTGACTGGCTATTGGGAGGGCGACACCGACCCAACTTTGCTCAACTCATTGGAGATAATAGCATGATACAGATAGGATCATTGGTAAGGATAAACCCCGAGGGAGAGAGCAACGTAGACATGGTCGGGATAAGCAACGGGGACTTTGGTATCGTTGTCGATAGTTGGGCTGAGGTTGCAGAGGGCGATACATTCGATGTGGTCGAGGTTCTCTACGACATTCTTGTGTCGGGGTGCACCCTAGTACCCTACCTACTACCCCATGAGTTCGACGTTGTAGCATAACGGACATTTTTTGTCCTTGACTTTTTCTCTCACCTTGTTACATTACTAACATAACGACGAAACATGGAGACGACATGGGACATCCCGAAACTGGTGAATTATGGAAACACAAGGCCACAGGCGACCACTACATTGTAAAGTCCACTTACCCGATATGGACGCACGATGGAATCGATCCGATTTGGGTCGTCAAGACCATAAGGTTGAGAGACCAATACGAGATAGAAGAACCCGTCGGAATGTTCCTGTGGGAATGGGAACGATTAAACTAGGAGAAAACATGTCGCACTATGGAAACCAACCACCACAGGTCGGAGACCTATTTGTAAGCGAGACACAAGGGAGACTACACATCCTTGTCTCTTATGAGTTTGTCTACAAAGACAGGGTTGACTTTTACAAATACTACAAAGCCAAACTCAAAAGGCTCGATGATGGTGCAATCACATCATGGACTAAGCCACAACACGAGTTTTACAGAAGGTATAAGCCCCTACAACCCGACCCCCAAACCTAAACGGACATAATTTGTCCGTTAAAGTAACAGAAAAAACTTGACAAAGCATCCACAAACGGTTACATTATTATATAGCCACAAAACATGGAGACATAATGACTAAGAAAAAACTAACGAAGAAACAACGGGCTGAGATGCTTTACAATGCAACGATGATAGCCGAGGGTGCGATGGACGAGACAAACGACATGTCCTACATTCAAGCATGGCAACACCTTGTAGACACTGGTGTCGTGTGGGAACTACAAGGTTTCTATGGACGAGCAGCCCACAGGATGCTTTCAGAAGGCACACTAAGTCCCGCACCAATCGAAGAAGACACCCCAAACAACGAGGATGAACAATGAACATCGGAGACCTTGTAGAAGTAACCAGTGGTAACAACCCTTATTTCGGAGAGATCGGCATTATAACCAAACAACTGAATAACTTCTTTTTCTATGCGATGATTCCAAGTGGCGAGTTTATCTTCAGCCCCGAATCACTGGAGGTGATAGGATGAAAATCGGAGACCTTGTAGACTACAACGACGCACCACACATAGTGTTAAAGATACAACCATCTAAACCAGTCGCTAGGCAAGGCTTGGAACAGGTGGTGCTGAAGAACACCAAAACACTCAAAACCCACACTGTTCCAGTAAAATGGGTAAGGAAGTAACATGGAAATAGGAGACCTTTTCCACTATCGTTTCACCTGTGGAACTTTAATCGACATCGGCATAATCTTGAGAATAGATGGCGAGGATGAGACTGTTTATGCTTACTTTTTCGGTGAAAAACGCCAAGATTGGGTTCCCCAATACATTGCAGAGGATATACTATGAACGTCGGAGACCTTGTATCGGACGAATGGGGCTACATGGCTATCATCATCGCACAAGTCGGTGTTTTAGACCGTTGGGTCATTCACTACATCGAAAGTGGAAACAAGTCAGCCCTGTTCGGTTCGAGACTTTATCCCATTCGGTCAAAAACTGTCCGAGAAAGTAACAAATAAAACTTGACAAAGTATTCATAACAGGTTACACTATAGTATAACCAAACAACTCAACCCATTTGCATCGGAGACAACATGCGAATTTTCAACAACACTCAAGAAACTGGTTCGTCCAGTGGTAACTCAAAACAATCGTGCTCTTATTGTCGTGACGAAAGTCACAACGCAAGTAATTGTCCTCACATTTCGGGAGACTGGGCTATGTTCCAAAAGTTAACCATCCCATCATCAGACCCCGACAACTGGACGAACAAGCCTTTACCGAAAGCCAACGGACAAAACTATTGGAATAACCAATCGTCCACAGCAAGATGGTTCAAAGACCCAACTGGTTGGTCAAAGTGGTATGCTCAATGCGAGAAAGCCAATGAAAAGCAACTGAAAGCAATAACCCGAGAGAAGAACAAGAAACAAGGCAAGAAGAAAGCATCCAAGTGTGGTTTCTGTGGGTCACTAGACCACAACAGGCGCAACTGTCCAACCATGGATGTGTTTAGAGAGAGTGCTCTCAAAGCAAACCGTAACTGGCGACAGTCATTCTATGACGACCTTGTCGGTAGGTATGGTATCAGCGAGGGTGCATTGTTGACCGTTAGAAAGGAAGAATGGAACGGTAACAATCGAGTTGATGTGACTGGAACAGCCATCGTCGCAAGCATCAACTGGGACGAGTTACACACTGGTTGCGACCACAATTTCAAGGGCAAAAGAACTCACCAGTCATGGCGAACCGACCTTGAGCACCAACTAAAACAATCCGTTAAACTCGGTGTTATCATCAACGGTCAAAGGTCAACCATTACACTGGGCGATGAAATGAGAATGGACACAGTTTCAGTCGGTGGCTCTCGTGGCTCTTACAACTGGGGTTTCAAGTCTGTTCTCTCAAGGTCTGAGACACTCAAGGGTCAAGAATGGATTGACCAAGGGCACGTCAATGCAGTGGACTATGTAATCAAAAAACGGTCTTACGAATGGCTCAAGGAACGTGGCTATGTCGATCTTATCGCCAAATGGTCAAAAACTGTCCGATAAAGTTAAAGAAAAAACTTGACAACACCTCAACAACATGTTATATTATTAACACACCATTTAAACACAGGAGAAAAAATGGAATACAAAGAAGAAAAAGCAGTGATTACTGCATTTATGAACCAAACCAAGGCACAGTCCCGAACACTTAAGACTGATGGACAATCGCTCTTTTCGTTTGAAAAGTTACGGATTGCTGAACATATCCCACATCAAGATGGTGGGGCTAGTACCCTAGTGTACGACTACACCTATGGTGGAGGGGCATATGTATCATCGGCTACAAGCAACCATGTGCGACTTACAAAAAAACAAGTACCAAAGCCAAACTGGGTCTCAGTGCTCGATGCGAGAGAAGTCGGACTTGTTCCTTTGGTCACCGAGAGATACCATCATGGTACACCTCGTCAACCATAAAAAAATAGGCACAGGTTATGCCTTGCAAGAAACGGATGGTCGATGGGTCGTCCGTTTCCACTACAACTACAACAAATATTTCGTGTTCACAAAGAACGCGTTCAAACATGGATACCTAAAAGACTGTGGTATCGTAAACATCGGAGACAACAATGAATGATAACTTTGAAATTATCCTTAGAACGGCAAAAGACCTCGCTGACGAGTACGGCAATGAGGGATGGACAGGTGATTGTAATGACTTTACACAAGCCAGTTCCTCAATCTCACAACAACTCACAAACCTTGAGGTCGAGAGACTATGGGACGAGTTCAGCAATGAGGAGTTAATAACCAATGGGATGACCTTTCTATTCCACCGTACAGGACGAGACAAAATAATAACGGTCAAAAACTGTCCGTAAAAGTAACAGATAAAACTTGACAAAGTATTCGTAACGGGTTACATTACAGTATAACCAACAACCATGGAGTTCAGAAATGAACAACAACGACACACCAAACGAACCATTCGACTTGAACGAGCACACCTATCGGTTGCTAGAGTCCGAACCGTTCTTCGCTAGTCTTTCGAGACGCATCAACAAGTCCATCATGAAATCTATCCCAACGGCAGGTGTTCGAATCACAGAACAGGGTCAATTCGAGATGGTTTACAACCCCGAGTTCTTCGAGGCTCTTTCACAGAAAGAACGTAGTGGTGTCCTCAAGCATGAGTTTTACCACATTATCTTCGAACACGTTACAGGTCGTTTACCACCCGAGGGAATGACTAAGATGTGGAACATCGCCACAGACCTTGCTATCAACTCACACTTGATGGATGAATTGCCCGAACAAGGTTGTTTCCCAAGTCGCAAGCCCTTTGAGGACTATCCTGTCGGTCAGAGCGCAGAGTTTTACTTTAAGATGCTTAAAGAAGACGAACAATTTCAGAACGACAAAGGCGATGGCGAGGGTCAAGATGGAGATGGCCAAGGTAACGGACAAGGTAAGGGTCAAGGCAACGGATTGCCCGACAGTCTCGATGACCATTCGGGTTGGGGTGGCGAACATCTCGATGAAGACCAACGCGATGCCTTGCGAGACGTAGCACAGGAACGTCTAAAGCAAGCAGTCAAGGACGCAGTTGACGAGATCAACTCAAACGGACGTGGTTGGGGCACTATCGGTGCAGACACTCGCAAGGCTATTCAAGACTTTATCAAGCCTAAAGTTGACTGGCGCAAGGTTCTTCGATACTTCATCAAGACATCCCAACGTGCTAACAAGCGCAGTACCCCTAGGCGCATCAACAAGCGTTTCCCCTACATTCACTCGGGCAAGAAAGTCAAGAGAACGGCAAAGATTGCTATCTCTATCGACCAGTCGGGGTCTGTCTCAGATGCGATGCTTGCCTTGTTCTTCTCGGAATTGTCGGGCTTGTCCAAGTATGCCGAGTTCACAGTCATCCCATTCGACACCGAGGTTGCCGAGAATGAGGTCTTTGTGTGGAAGAAAGGTTCAAAGCGAACGTGGGAACGTGTGTCCTGTGGTGGTACAAACTTCGATGCACCCACGAGATACGTGAATGAACGCAAGTTCGATGGTCACATCATTCTCACAGACATGGAGGCCCCAAAGCCCAAGCCATCGAAGTGCCAACGGATGTGGGCTACTACCCCCGAGTATAGTCAAAACCCGTACTTTACGACCAACGAGAGAATACTTGTGATGGACAAGTAGGCACGTGCTAGGGGGGTGGGCACACCCCATGCCCCCATTGCTACGAGACACAATTTACAAACGGACATAATCTGTCCGAGAAAGTAAAAGAAAAAACTTGACAACTGAAAGCGAACGTATTACATTATAAACATCACCAACAAACATGGAGACAATATGAAAAAACCAACTCGAAACAATAAGGTAACTTTCAACATCTATAGGCACAATGTTAATAACCCATCCATGAGTATCTGTGGCGTCATTGAGTATCCACTTGTGATACATCGTTTAGTTTCCGAACAACTGGAAATGGATAATGGTGAACGCAAAAGGTTCTCAAACAAATGGACAGTCACTCATTTACCCACAGGAATGGGGTGTGGTATCTCAGGCACATGGGATAGTTGCAAAGCATTTGTAGAACAGTTGGGTCAACATTCAGCATTTCTGATGGTAACCAGTGATACTCTAACAAGTCACCCATGTTACTCAGACCTCTTAGACAAGTACAGTGTTTTCAAATCGAAACACCTTGTGCTATAGTCCCCACTTAATCGAGACTTAAAAAAAAGTTTACCTTTTTACTTGACAACTGAAAGCAAACGTATTACATTATAAACATGAAACAAACAACTCAAACACAAACATTGGAGACAAAATGACGGCACACCCGTAGCAACCGACACAATAAATAAACTTTCACTTTCTACTTGACAACCTTTCACCAACGTGTTACACTAATTAGACTAGACACGTTGTCTATTTCACTCAATCCTAACAAAGGTACTTACTCATGGCTATTTCATTCAAAGTTTTATTCTCAGTTCTTCCAAGCATCATTGATGCAAAGTTTCCTGTTCTCATTCGTGGTCGGCACGGTATCGGCAAGTCCACTATCGTCTACCAAATCGCCAAAGAACGTGGCTTGCCCGTTATCGAACGTCGTGCATCTCAAATGACCGAGGGCGACCTCTTAGGTCTTCCAAAGGTCGAGAACGATGTTACCCAATGGCTTGCACCTGAATGGTTGCACAATGCCTGTAACAACGCAGTAGTCTTGTTTCTTGACGAGGTTGACCGTGCAACAATGGAGGTGCGTCAAGGTATCTTCGAGTTGTGTGATTCTCGCAAAATCGCAGGCTACACCTTGCATGAAGACACAGTTATCTTTGCTTGTGTTAACGGTGGTGGCGACCATGGTGACCAGTACCAAGTCGGTGAAATGGATCCCGCTGAACTCGACCGTTACACAGTTTTCGATGTAAAACCAACTGTAGAAGACTGGTTGGATTGGGCTGATGGTAATGTTTCACAAGCCGTGTGGGACTTTATCAACGACAACCACAACCATCTCGAGCACAACGATGACTACGAGCCTAACAAGGTTTACCCGTCACGTCGTTCATGGGAACGTTTGTCTCAGACCATCGGTAACCAAGACATCAAAGCCTTGTCTAACACAGGTATTCTTTACCACCTTGCAACAGGGTTCGTTGGGTTCGAGGGTGCAGTAGCATTGGTTGACTACATCAAGAACTACAACAAAATCGTTACTGTCGATGAAATCCTTGAGGGCAAGTACAAGTTGACCAAGAACTTCAGTATCAACGACCACAACGCAATGATTGAGCGTTTCAAGCAGTCCAAAGCATTCGACAGAGACCTCACCCCAACCGAGTTGACGAACGTCGCAGAATACTTTGTAAGACTTCCTAGCGAGTTAGGCATGTTGTTCTTCCAAGTCATCTCTAAAGGTTCGTCAGTAGCCCATAACGCTCATGGTATCCACACGGCCACCCTGTCCGATGGTTCTACCCCTAAGGACTACTTGATGAAAATCCTAGCGCAATAACCCACTCACCTACCCCACCCCCCAAAGGGGTGGGCAACCCATACTCACAGGAGCATGTATGCAAGCAAGAGTAGGCGATATATACATCCACAAGGACATAGGCGACACATACCTAGTCACCAAAGTCTATTGGAACAATCCATCATTGAACATTGAATGTATCAACCTTGATAAAGGCAGAACTTGTTCGATTAACTCGATTGAATGGAGAGTGTTCTACAGACCCCTAACCCACACACAGGAGCGCACATGACCTATCAAGTTGGAGACCTTGTCTCACACTCGCAAATGGGTGGTATCGCCATCATCACAGGCATTGCCGTTGGTGGTGACGACCCAGTCTATCGCACCAAATGGTTTGTAACCCCAATCAATAATTACGAGCCTATCTCAGTTCCCCAACGATACCTAACCCCCACACAGGGCAACCCATGACCTACCCCCAAGCAGGCGAACTATATCATTTCATCAACGACCCTAACGAGATAATCTTGATTATCCGATTTTCCGAGTCCAAGAGGCTTGTAAAGACACTACACATTACCGACCCCACAAACAATGGGTGGCGTGGCGTGGACGACATCTGGCGCAACTGGAGACCCATAACAAAGGACAACAAATGAAAACATTCTATGAACTCGGCACATTGCCAAAGGTTGGAGACCTTATCATGAGACACACCCCAACCGAACTTGACGACAACGTATTCATGGTAACGTCCATTGTTGGCGACACTTACCACATATCAAAGACAGACCAATGTCTACATGTAAGATACCTTGAGCACTGGTATTCACCCCTAGGACAGGACACACAATGAACACTCTCTACTTACTTATCGCATGCGATCTAGGCTTTGCCCTGTTTATCTTCTGGCTCTACCGAGACCACAACAGGAAACTGGATGCACTCTACAAAAAATACGACAAAGACTATTCCGACAGAGACAGGAGGATAGAAGGAACGGACAAAAACTGACCGTTAAAGTAACATAAAAAACTTGACAACTGAGCCTGAACGTATTACATTACTAACATCACCAACAAACATGGAGACAACATGAAATACTTATCCCACAATGAAACGATGGTAGTTTGCGCTACTGTTGCAACGATGTGCCTTTTAGCCCTAACCCTATTTGCTCAACCTATCGCATCTTGCGTAGCAGAGAAAGATAGGCAAGCAATCTTAGAATACAGACAACACCTAACAAACAAAACACAGGAAACCAAATGAAAAAGAAAACCACCATCTACGACCGTATCAAGATTACATTCTCAAACGGAACTATTCTACAACTACCCAAGCCAACGGACTTATCCCCAAAGGACTTAGAGAAATCACTCGTTCAACTCGAAAAGAACAAACTTGTCTTATCAGTAGAAAGCATCTAAACACCCATAACACAGGACGCATTATGCAAGGCTCATTCAAATCACTATCTCAATTTCGTCAATTCAACTATCAACAAGACTATCATTGGTTCGACAAGTCGACCATGAGTTTCTTCGGCACTAGGCTACATGCCGACCTCTACGGTGGATGCGTGTTCGTTACAAGCGACAAGCAATACAACGGTGACCGTAAGTATTCCGTTCGTGTCGGGATGGATGATGGGACTGTCCACTCTTATGCCTTTGTCGAATACGATACACGCTCAGAAGCCCACAGAGAAGCCAAGTGGTTGGGCAAGGCACTCGATAGTGGCGACGCTATCTACGACACAAACCAACACAAGTTCGTCAGAACCGACCTTTTCACACCATCTAAGTAAGCGAGACCCCATGACCACTACCATGCTACCCCCCATAGGCAGTGCCTATTATGAGACACTCAAGCCACACATCATAGTCGTGGTCGTGTCCCACAACGCAAGCGCAAGCAAGTACGGCCAAGTGACGTTCAAGCGCATGGATACAGGCACAGACATTGTCTGTGATGCACCAACATTCACTTATCACTACTCACCACTCGAAACAATGGAGTTCAAATGAACGTAGAATGGAATAAACACTCTCAAGCCTTGCAAGTCAACGCTCAAGCCCTAAAGATGGCAACCAAAATTGTAACCTCGCAAGTCTGTCGTGGCTTTGTGTGTATCGACACCAAGGTTCGTTGCGAGGGTCGCTTGCTCGAATGGTATATGGACAACGGTGATATGATCGAGATATATCATCCACTTGGGTACGAAAGTGGCGTACCATCAGGCAGAACCACAAGCGTTAGGCATTATCGCTACACACACAACGGAGAGGGGTTCGACATTATGTTCGAGGAAATCTTCGAGAACTAGGGAGACATAGAACAAACGGACATATTCTGTCCGTTAAAGTAACAGATAAAACTTGACAAGTGAAACCAAACGGGTTACATTATAAACAAGAGAGCAATTCTGTTCTCGAAACCCGCCAACTCAGTGAGTTACTATGACCGACAAAATGAACCTTGAATCCTTCATTCGCCTTTTCGACACCAAGACCGATGCTATCGACTACATCCTCAAAGCACACGATGATGGAAAGGTCGAGACCACCGAATACACATTACCTTATTATACCTACAATAGACTTGCGAACCCACCACGCTTTATCGCTTACAGCGACCATGCACCACAAACTCACTCGTACGAGGTCGCCATTACAGGGCTAAGTCTCACAATGGTTATCGAGTTTCCCATGGGTGACTCGGTTGCGATTGATTGGTTCAGTAACCACTTACACCACGCATTATCAGATGGTTATGGCGACTATGAGAAAGAAGAAATCAACATCACCAACCCCGATGACCTTGAGTGTAGCGCACTTGCTTTGCAACAAGAGGTCAACCTTAATCGAGTTTTTGGGATACGAGAGTTCATAACCAAGACCGATTCTCGTTACATAACAGACGCCCAGTTCGAGCGCAATTGTCGAGACCTTGTGGACTTACTTGACGAGAACAAGGCAATCACAGAGCGCATCCAATACATCAACGATGTCCAATACATCAGTCAACTAGCATAAACGGACATTTTCTGTCCGTCAAAGTAACAGAAATTACTTGACAAGCGAAACCAAACGGGTTACCTTATTAGAGAACGGGGAAGAACCCCAAACGTCGGGAGACAAAATGAAAACATTCAATCAAACCAAGCCCAGTCACGAGTTCACCGTTGGTGACGTAGTTTGCAGACGTAGCCACAAAGGTGTGTTCCTAGCGATGATAACAAAGGTTGACCCACCAACAACATTCGGACACAACGGCGTTGTGGAGATCCAAGTGTTGCGTGATGACGTGATTCCCGAACGTGTCGGTCAATCGTGGTCTCAAGAGATCCCAACTCTCAAGTCAGTTATGAGTCCAACGTCCGAATTGATCGAGCAAACCCGAACGGTTGGGGCAAGTAGCACAAACGGTCAAAAACTGTCCGTCAAAGTAACAGAAAAAACTTGACAAGTGAAAGCAAACGTGATACCTTATTAGAGAACGGGGAAGAACCCCAAACGTCGGGAGACAAAATGACCTTAGCAGACATTCAGAGAAAACTTAACGAGACAACCAGTGTATCCGAGACCCTAAAGGCAGTGGATGCCCAATCACAGGACAATAGCATGACCCTTACNCAAATCGCCCAANCATTCCCACCTATGTGGAATTGGACTAGTGACCAAGAACAGACCGTAGTAAAAGCAATTCAAGCAATCGTTGGACAGACCTTCGTTTGCACCAACCCACTTGCAATGGGCATCCAAGCCACAGTCGTTGAGAAACACCCTCACAGCATGGGTTGCACGGTGGAATTGCATTCCCCATCAAAAATCAGTCACCAAAACCATGG
>JGI24005J15628_10000294_pt1 | contig 29991 bp, 23 predicted proteins | sample LinPmetageLP40_FD_15628 | JGI IMG/M metagenome (IMG submission 15628)
CACAACCTGAGTAGCTTTAGCAGCACCAGGGAATCCTGCAGCAGACAACAGGGCTTCTTGTCCTGCCTGTACTAATCCCACATCCCCTTGGAGTTGATCCGCTCTTTGGGTTCGGTGTGCAAACTCTTGAGCAAAACTAGGCTCTGGAACACCTGTTCTCAATCTATTTTCTCTACGATTTCTCATGGCTCTAGCAAACTTTGGAGTATTTTCTTTCATTCCCCTTCGTTGAAGTGCTACTGCATCTGGATTTGCACCGATTGTAGATTGATTGGGACCTGTTTTTGGTCTGTCAAGAAACGAAGGACGTGGAGCTTTATAATCAGGGAATAATTCTGGTGCTTGTTTTTTTGCCTGAGCAAGTTGTTCGTCTGTTAATGGATTATCTTTAAGTAATTGCTGAAATGATGCTCTCTCTGATTCTAAATTCTTAGGTTTGCGTTTTGCTGTTGCAACCTGCTCATTTACTCCGTTCTCTTCATCGTCCTTCTTCTTTTGATTCTTTATGTGAGTAGCAACTAAGCCGTGTAAATCCTTTACACTTCTTAGTAACTCTACAATATCTTCATTTAATTCTTCTTTGCCCATTATTCTATTAGAAACAGACTGATGAACTACATCTTTAAATGTCTCCTGCACATCTTTATTCATTGCATCATACATACACTGTTGGTGTAATTCACTTCCCTCTTGGTGTCGGTTACACTTAATTTTTGCCGCTGCAACTACTGAAACAGCTCTATTTGATTGTCTTCTAATTTCAGATGCACCCACTTGAGTAGACTCTTCCATTTCACAATCACATGGTTTCTTTTTCTTTTCTTTGAGTTCATTTAAAACTGTATCTAAAAGTTCATTTTTCATGGATGTTTCCTCTATAGAACGGGTTCTAGACTAAATATATAGTAATATCAAGGAGTGAATAAACTATGCCGATGTATGATTATATTTGTAATGAGTGCAAAGAAACATGGGAAGATAATCTTTCTATGGCAAACAGTGAAAAACCTTGTGGTGAGAAATGTCCCCACTGCGATAAATTAGGTTTCGTTAAAAAGGCTGTTGCTGGGTTTCCTGGCGTCAATGTTGATACAACTTTGACACCAGACAAAGCAACTGGTGGTAGGTGGAGTGAGATAATGGGCAAAATTAATAATGATCTGCCAGACAAATATAAAACAGGAACTGACATGACAGGTCATAGATGGAGAGGCTAAATGAGTCATCGCTATAAGTCAACATGTTGTTGTGAGGATAATCCAGAAGTAGTAGGTACTTGTTTTACTGGCTTTGGTGCTGTTCCAAAAACACCATATGCTCCAGTAAACACAGGTTGTAGTGATGACAATATTCCTAACTCAGATTTTAATAGATTTGATAATTGGGAACTATGTGGACACGACAACGAAGAAGAAATTCTATTCAAAATAGACAGAGGTTCTTGGAAATCAGTAACAACAGCATTTCACAGTGGTGACATTTGCACTGGAGCTTGTAATTGTCCACCACATGAAGTTGGATATGGAGGACTCGGTGAAACTCCAATCTATACATGGTACGCATCACACACAAGCACAAAAATACAAGATGAGCCTGGAGTGAGGCTGAGTGATGTGATGCAAGACGATCAAGTTTACACTTGGTATCATACTACCGACTTCGCACAACGCGTTCCTCCTTACTCAGATGGCTTTACTGATATTGGTGAGCTAGGAGGTCTTAATAAATGGACACTTCCTCTAAATCCAAACCCAAGAGATTTGGGCGGTCAACTCGAAGATTATTTTCCACCAGGAACTGAAATGCCGTGTGGATGTGGAGAATATGCGAACTTTTGGTGCTTGTCTAGATGTTCTTTGTAGACAAAGTTACTTTCAATATTGTAAAAATGATCCATATCTTGCAGAGCCCTTCGGATCTGTATATTCAACTTCAACTCCAATTACAAGAGGGCAATATCAATTAATCGGCGGTACTACTACAAATCTGCGGTGGAGAACAAGTGAATATGGTTGGTTGAGGGGTGGCGATTATGCTGTTAACGATCCATGTTTGATCAAGTACACAGAACATGGTGGAAATTATTTCTGGTTACAGGATATTGTAGAAAGAAGTAGATTTGCGACAACAGACAAATATTACCCACACTGGGAAGCATCTTATTTTAATGGACTTTATGCTGTAAAACAAAGATTCTCTTACGGTCAGTGCGGGGGGAATGACGGATCGGAAGCACCATACTTTGGTTGGCCTCTTGGTAGAACTTTAATTGCTGTTTTTCATAAAGAAAAATGGTGGCAAAGATACTGGAGTTCTATTGACGAGAACGATGTTTGTCCTGATGATGATCCAAACTGTGGTACTTGTCCTCGTGATGCGGATGGAAATTGTCCACCAGATTGGAGTTCGACTGATCTTGACATATATCCAGGTCACTTTGCATCATGTAGAACTCCAAGATTTATAGGTCAATCATGTGCTGGTATTCCTGTATTTTCACATGAAATAATGACAAATGCTAGATTGAAAGCTGCGGCGACTCCTACTAATGAATTTGGAATTAATGCTGGAAATGGTGCAGAATATATTATTCTGGCATGTGCATTTGACTGGCCAATTCCCAAATATTTAACAGACATCATGGAAGAAGACGGGATTCTTCCGGATCCAAATCCAAATCTGACCGAGATAGATGGAGAAGATGTAGCATATAGAATCTTTAAAAAGCCTCTAAGACACTTTAATGGTACATCAGACGGTGCAACTCTCGGTAGATGTTGTGTCAATTTGGAGGGGTTTAATTACGGAACTTATCCCGACAACCCAGGTCCACTCAGACCAAAAGGAGACTGCGGAACAGAATCTAGATTTAGAGTTTTTGATATCTACGAAGATTACGATCCACTTGGTGCTACTTGCGGTTGTACAGATCCTGAATGCGTTTCGTGGGCAAAACCAACATGGGATGAGGAACTTGCAGGTTTTCCTAAAGAAGAAGCGTCACAGGATGAGTTGGAAAACATAGAGAATTATTCCTGCTTCGGTGGAATTCGCACTGGCGAGGAATGTTTCTGCATGGATTGTGAAAGTGCAGAACTGTTTGGTGTCACTGGACCAGAAGGATCATGGAATGAAGATTGTATAGCAGACATTTACTTTTTCGGTGGAACACACTGTTTCCCACAGACACTTTGCATTCCAAATATCCCCGAATTTGAGTGTAAGGTAGGATACATAGGAACTTGGCAAGCAGCAACTGAAAATGGAGCCGGTTGTACTTTAACTGATCCGGATGGAAGAGACTTTAAGAGTTGCGATCAATTGAGAAACGAAGAGCTGATTGGTAGTTGCTGTTTTAAAGAAGCCGGTGGGTTAGGTGGTGGTGGAGGTCCTGGTGGAGAGGAAGATGAATTTGGACCACCATCAGTTCATTGTCTTGTGACAACAAAGGGTGTGTGTGAGGATATGGTCGATGAACTTGGTTTCATTAAAGAAAAATATCTTCCTTCTCTAGTAGAAAGGGATGATGATGCAAATCCATTTTGTAGTATAATAGCAAAAAATCCAAACTATGAGGGTCCTGCTTGCGTAAGAACAACAGATCCTACAGAGTGTAGTGCAAGTGACGATGGTGAAGAAGAATGTTCTGGGTTAGTTTCCGACAATTGTGATGGAATTTTAAGTCTACAATGCTTTGCTCTGAAGGGTGCTCCGGGTACCCCCGGACTTGGTGCCCTTGATCAGCCAGTCTGGAGTCCACTGAGACAATGCGAACCAGTAGAAGCTGTAAATGATGGATTTGGTCCATATACTGGATTTGAAACCGACACTGGTAAACTTAACGATTGCACTTTTCAGTGTCGGGCCCCACGCGTTCCCGACATGTCACCCCCGACAGACGATGCAGGCAACTTTAGAACTTGTTTCGATGAATTAGAGATTGCAGTTGACGATAAAGGAAATGAAGCAGGAGATGTATGTGGAGTTGGATATACAACAGAATTTGAATATTTCTATGGAAGACCTGGTGGTTGGAGTTGGATTTGTAACAGACAATTAAATCCGGTGACAGAATCACAGTTCCCCCAAGTCACACGAAACGGAAGTGGCTGTGCCCTTCCCAGTGGCGCAGAAGATACTACTGGTACTTGCGTTGGTAACGACACTTATGCATGTAGGACATCAGTCGGAGGCGGACCGGGATGTTTCAGTGCAGGACCATATCCACAAGAAACATATTCAGGTCCTATTCGCTCATGCTGTTGTAGGTGTCCAAACGATGGACTGAATCCTCTAAGCAATTTTCAGGATCCTGGTGGACTTCCATGTGATGATACTAACAACTGCACATGCATAAATCCTTGTGTGACTTGTTACTGCGGTCCTGCTGGACTCTGTGTTGTAGAGCCTATTCCATGTGAAGAGCTTTCCGATGAGGCGCAGGATCAGTGCGGATGTAACGGATGTGATAACGCATGTACGCAATCCAATGGTACACAGTGCGCCTGTGACGACTGCCAACTACGAGGTAATTGGGAAGAAGGTTGTGAGGGGGATGAAGTCCCATGTCCTCCCCCACTAGCAAGTATTTGTGGATCAGGTTGTAATGATCTGGGACAAGATGTAGATGGATGTCAAGTAAGTGACTCTGGTGTCGGTGCTATTGGAACAGAGTCTATGGATTTCTGTTCGTATGCAAATAGATCAAACACATGCGATGGATCTTGGATTCAGCAACAGGGCACAAGTTTATCTACAGGACAAGACGATGGTAGACCCTTCGGATATGATTGTAGTTATGTTAACAATGCATTCATTCTTAGAGTTAACTGTCCAGACAAAGACCCAGATAGAGATGGACCTGGATGTAAAGAGTATTGTGCAGAATATGATATCGCATGGAATACAATATTAGTAGACGAAGAAGATCCGGATTCGGAAGTGAGCTATCCCATAGTAAATGGAGTCACCTTTGACGGCGATCCAACCAGTGGAATACAAGAACTAGAATTCTATGAAGATTGCGTCCATAACGTATATCAAAGAGATATTACTAATGCAGCAGATGACTTTGCCAAATGTTTTATACTAGAACTAGAACAAGAAGATGGCACATATGCGATAGCAGATCCAGATAATGTAGGACTTCGGTGTCCTGATGGGAATGCTTGCACCGATGGTGTAGGAAATGGTTGTGGCTGTTCGGATGGAAGTTGTGATTTGATTTTTGGTAGAGACATGGTGACTGAGGTTGTTGTCAACGATCCACCCAGTGGATTTGAACTAAAAAGACAACGGGGTAGATTGATATTTTCCACCGGTCCGGGTAACAACATAAACCCAATACCTGTTAAAATAATTTGGAATGCAAAGAAAAACCCACACACTAATCTAGATGGTCTCATAGATTACGAATGGTATCATGTTCCAATGAAAAGACATAAAGAGAATCCTTCGGGAGCATTTGTAAGGCAAAATAATCCAGACTGTTGTAAATGTTGTGGATCTCAATTATCCATCAATGGTGGTGCTGGAATCATGTGCGAAAGAAGAAAAAAATCAGTGTCTGGAGAAGGCTGTGGAGGAGGAAGATACTGTGAGAAATGTCTTTATAAGAGAAAACCAAGTCAAGGAGAAGGACTCCCCGATCCAGCATGTGGTGTTGACTGTGGAGAAGGTTTTTATTGCTGCCCGCTAACAGGTCAGTGCATTCCAATTAATGGATTGCCGGGTGCGGATGGAGAAATAATTGGATGTGAAGACTGTCTGGATATATGCGAAGAAGGATTTGTTTGTTGTACATCGGCCATTCCTGACACAGATCCAGTAGAATATTCTACAAGATGTATCAATGAAGATCTATGTGAAAATTTTGGACCCAGTAGTCGTCCGGGTGAAGATGACGATGATACTGGTGATGACAATCCACCGGGAGCATTTAACATCAATATTATTGATAATCCATGTGTTCCGAATTGTGAATTTACTGTGAATACACCGATAACAATAATTGCAGAGGAAGCCTAATGCCTAGTCAATATAAATTTGAATTTATTAGATATTTTGAAGACACACCAGACGATATAACTGTTGATACCGAAGGTTTCATTTTAGAAGACACTGCTACGTTTACTCCTTCGCAGGAGGATTCCGGAAAAACAGTAAAAGTTAAATTAACGGTATCTAACACTTTTGGTGAATCAGTTCAAGAGCAAGTACTGGGAAGTGTAATAGAAGTTTTCTTACCACCAATAATCACTGATGTGATTTATGATGGAATATTTCTTCCCGGCAATGATATAGAAATAACAGATGTTACCATAGAGCAAGGAGAGGATCCATACGTTATAGAATATCAGTTTATAAATAACAGGGAGCCTTCCGGTGACATTTTGCAAGATTGGTCTACAATAAATTCATACGAAATAAAAATGTCAGATCTAGGATCGACAATTGAAGTAAATATACGTGCCACAGATGCTGGTGGAAGAATATCCGCCGTTCTGAACGCCGAACTAGAACCGGTGGTTGCAACAGTGAACTTAGATTTAGAAATAGACGCAGACGCTGATGGTGCCGCGGATATTGATGACGAAGATAAATTGAAAGTTTCATCTGATGTAACTGGGATTAAAAAGTGGATTCTTAAATACAAAAGGTAAAGAATGTACATACACAATTACTACAAAAATCCGGCCTTCTTTGACATTTATGATTTTAATTGGTCTGAAAATGATCCAGGGAATTTAGAGAGAACCGAGACTGATCTTGGATTTGCATCGCGTGTTTGGCCGCAAGGGTGGTCTACCGATCCTAAATGTATAGCTCCAATTGGAGCAGATAGAAGTCCACCCTGGCATCAAATCTGCATTCCTGCAAGAAGATATAATAACATAGCAGATGATACCGGTCGTAAAATAGGTTGGGAAAATATTCCACAAAACAATCCAGGCACCTTTGGAACTGATGATTTTATAAAAGGTACTGATTTAATAAACAATTATAATTCTGGAGGATCGTGGAATGCAATACCAATATGGGATGGTCCAGAAAGATCTCATCTCATGGCATGTGGACACTGCATAAAATCGACAAATAACCCACACAAATTAGTGGGAGGATTTGGGTATAGTAGTTGGATATTTATGAATGAGTCAGAAGAAACATATTTAGTAACACGAAGAGAATTATACGACATGACAAGAATTGATCCATCAACTGGAGAACCACTTGATATAACATTCTTGGATGATGATGTCACTTGTGTAGGAGGATGTCCTGATGGATATGGTTGTTGGCAAGAATCAGATGAAAATCAAGGTAGATGTTATCATCGTGGGTTTACACTTTCAAACGATATAGAGGTTGATGATACTGTAATATTAGAAATAAAAGAGATAGAAAAAGTTAACATATCTGAGGATGGAAGAAGCTTTGTAAAAACTGGTCTATTTTTTGACACAATGGAATCTATTGGATGTCCCCCCATAACAAAATCCGTAAATCTTGATTTACCATTAAATACAACCAAATCTATTCCTATAATATGGGGTCCGGACAGACAAGGAAGATCTGTGGTAGGAATAAACATAGATCCTGCAGAGGTCACACATAAATTATTAATATCTGATCCTCTCGCAGGAAGAGATGGTAACGCACCAATGATGTTTAATGAATACATTACACTTTGGAGTGGAGACAGCGGAACTGCGGGGTGGGTCAACACTAAACAGGGATATGTTTATCTGACATTATTTGCAGCAGGTGGAAATTTATCAGCTATTCAATCTAAAGTAAGAGAAAACCATATACTAGATTATAGCGTAGAACTTGTAGATCTTTCTGACGGTTCTGAATATGAAGCTATTGATTATTTTGAACACCCAGACATTGAATATTCTCAAAGTCCTACTGGTGGCGATGATGCAGATTCAACTACATTTATTCCAGCTATCCCAAATCAAAGTTTAAAAATTAAATCTGAATACGAAGATACCAAAGGAAATATTCTAGAATATACAACGGAGTCGAACACAGTAGAAACTACAAATAATACATTTCCTGTAGAACCAGAAACGGCTATTTTTACATCTAAACTCGAAGTTAATGGAAATATTAGTGATTTTGGATCTGATATTACTCTATACTCGGATAATGTAGACCAAATCGAAATAGAATTTACTTTTAAAAATCCCATTCCAACAGACAGAGAAGATTTCAAAATGTTTTCATTCGAAGAAGATTTCGGTGATGAATGGAAATTTTTAATTGATGGTATAGAACTTCCTAATGTTACTATTTCTAGAATTGGAAAACCTAGAATACGATCTTTTACAACTGAATTTGCAGGTTCTACTTCAAGATTATTTGGAGTAGCTGCAGTTACTCAACTGCTGTTAAGAGGTGAGGATTTTTCGCTGTTCGAAACAGGTGTTGAATATCCTTTGGAAGTTAATTATAAAAATACCAGAGTTGTACCAAATACAAACATAACATATGCAGTAGGAAATTATGTATTTGCAGAAGCTCCAGTAAATGTAAGACTACAGGTTGATGAGTCTCAAGCATATCCAGGTCAACAAGTTACAATTAATTTAGTCACAGATAACACACCAATTCCAGATATTAGTATAGAAACACTTGATCCCAACGGAAGCATTTTGAATGCAATTCCGAGCAGTGCAACTATAGTTTCGAATACAAGTAATACAATTACAATAGAAATTATTGGAGATCCTGGAGAATTGATTGGATTAATAGTTCCTGTATTTTATGGTTATGATCCTTCAGTTGATAGAGTTACTCAGTTAGATCAATTTTCGATAGCTTTCACAATAAACGAACCCCCAGAAATAACTGCACAACTGGAAGTAAACCCAGACATCAATAATGATGGTTTTGCCAATACATATGAAGACAGTTTAAATATTGTAATAACAAACGATGCAGATCTAGACGACCACAATTGGACGATAACTCCCAAACCCATTATAGAATAGGTAAAACATGTACATTCATGACTACTGGAATAACCCCAAAAAATATGATATTTATGGTGACGATTTTGTATTTGATTTACCAGGAACCGTGTGGGAACTTAATACTGGAAAGTGGTTAAGTGGTCCAACTTCACAGACATATCTAGAACAAACAGGTGTTCCATTTACAAGAGAAGAAATAGGAAGTCAAAGATATATAGATTTCATCAATAGTTTTCTTACACAAAGTGAAATAGACAATGGCAGATGGAGATATAAATATTGCATTCCCGCTTCGTATTCTACACACGAAGATCTATACCCAGAATTAAGAATGTTTCCAAACGGCGGACCTGATTGGTCTGTGGGTTCATCAAGAGCAATGAGATTAAACAATCAACTTAGGGGGACACGATTTGAACTTCATGGTTGGGAAGGCAGAGAAGGTCCTAACAACGGAAACAATATTAACACATGGAATACTGGAACACCTCCTGCATACCCAGTCAGCGACAGACATATAATTACATCAAGGCACTTCTATATTAACGACTTCGACGGCAGCTTCTTTTCGTTTGGTACAAGAACTTGGTACTTCCTAAACAAAGATAATGAAATTTATAGGAAAAAATTTAAATTTGTTGGTTTTGATTGGACTGATGATCAAAAAAATAATTTTAAAAAAATGCGTAGCTTCGGTGATGCTTTTTTATTAGAACTAAAAGAAGAAGAAAGTGGATTTTCTAGCATTGGAATTACTCCATCCGAAACAATGGCAAGACTCGTTGTAGGTGGTCAGGATATTAACGATGACGGAAGTGACGTACTACCATTTTTTCATGGATCACAAGGAAAACAAATAGCGACCTATCAACTCGATCCACAAGGTAGAGGAAATATCTGCCACACACCCATCTTCAGAAGCAACGAAAACACCGACGGTAATTGGGGAACCGTTAATGCTGAAGAAGCATCAGTTTATCTTTTGTCTGATTATGCCAAAATATTTGAGGGAGACAGTGGAACTTTGAGTTGGTGCTACAGTCCCACTCAAGGACATATATTTTTGGGAGGAAATAATGGAGCTAATACCCCCTTGATCGGACAAGTCAGTATCACCAAGTCTACATTTGCGGCGATGCGTCTTTTAATTAGAAATGGATTAAGATCGTTCACCTCGTCGCAAGGAGGATCAGACCAAGAAGAAACCCATCCATCACCATTGACTCCAATTACCAATTATGAATTACCGTTTGAATTGATTCAAACTCCCACTGATCTAAAACAAGAAGTTGTTAGGTATGATCTTCCAACAGAAATAAATACTAAAATATGTGAAGTAGATCTTAAAGCAAATGTCAGCGATTCATTTGGCAACACTGCACAAACAAATTCAATAACATCAAAAACTAATATTGAAATTTTTTATGATCACAGTTCAATAACAGACGATCCAAACCAGCAATTTCCAAACCCCCATACGGTTAGAATTGCAGTTGAAGGTAACACCGGATTCGAAGAAGAATTAAAAGAATCAACTTATGATAATGAAATTTTTACTAAAATTTATGCAGATTTTCAATATGGTCAAGGTTACCTAGAACCAGAAAAAATTCAGACTATACCTATGCATTATATTTCATGTGGCATGGAATATAAAGTTCCCGGATCAGAAGACTGGGTTGTAGATGCCAACTTTGCAGGAATTAAAAGATATGTTAGACACCCAATCATAGGTTCCCCGGGGGCGGATGGTAGATCGAGCAGATCAAGTATATTCGGACTTGTATCAAGAGAGAATGCTGGTGGAACTCAAATACCGGGCACTCAATTTAGAATTAAAACACAATTTGTTTCTCAAGATTATGCATACGAAACAACTTTTCCTGTTGGAACGGTGCAAGACTTCAGGGAGCCAACTAATTTCAGACTAGAATTCGATCCAAGAGAAGTCTACCCAGGAAATGAGTTTATACTAACATTGGCATGGGATGATCCAGATGGTGGAGTAAATCCAATACCAAGATTATCACCCAACATAAAGTTCCAACCACTTCAAGGTGGAGATTTAATCGAATTTAACAGAATAGATGAATCAACAGTATCTGCAAAGGTGAGTGATGTTGCGGAGTCCGGTGATCCAATAGTTGGAACGTTCCTAGATGTAATGTATGGACCTCATGATTCAGAATCAATAATAGGTATATTAACTGTAACAGGAATACCAACAATATCTTTCACTGAGGATTCTACAGCCCAAGATGCTGAAGTTACTGTGGGTGATGAAATATTCCTCGAAGCAAATTTAACTGATTATGTTGGTGGAACTATTACCGCTACCATAAACATAGACGGTGTTTCAGTTGCATCACAAACTATAACCAATGCGACAGAACTGGATGGTAATCCTTATAGTCTACGTTATCTTGTAACTCAAGAAAATGTAGATCAAAATGTAGACTGGAGTTACTCAATAAGTGTAAGTAATCTTGCAGGAGATTCTCCAGTTCAAACAAGATCTGGTGCTATTAAACAACTTCCAAAAATAAATGCCAACCCCACAACTACAAGTCCAGGAGCAGTAGTGACTAACGGAGACGAAATAGTCATTGATGTTGATCTGGTAAACATGGACGCAAACGGAACTGCAACTGCAAACATAGTGGTGGATGGAGTCATAGTAGAAACAACTACCTTGACATCAGGAGAAACTTCATTAAATCTAGTCCACACTGTACAAAATATATTAGCTGACACGCTTTGGAGTCTTGATGTAACTCTTACAAACAATTTTGGTTCGGTATTTTATAGTACAGATGGTACTGTTGATATAATAGAAACACCCACTATTATAGTAAATGAAGCAGTTTCGACAAGTGGAACAATTGTTCCCGGAGACACCATAGTATTAGAGGCAACAATAACAAACTATACTTCTGTAGTAGGCTCTATAACTATAAACGGAATTGATACTGGTGCATCTGGCACATTAACTGGTGATCTGTATAGAATAGAATATACAACTGCACCAGAAGAAGTAGATGTTACTTCGAATTGGGTTTCTACCATAACAGCATCCAGTGCAACTGAATCTACATCAGTGACTAAAACCGGATCTATATTTGTTTCTACTGAGGATGTGCCTGTATTAGAAGTGGGTACTTTACTACCCGGAGAATGGACAGACACAGAGCAACCAGATTCTTATTCTGATGGTGGTGATCATCCTGCAGATCAGGAGACTTTACCCATAGCGAGATGGAATATTATTCCAATGCAAGTTGTACCTTCAGGTGGATTTGAAGTCGGTGTTGTTGCTTTCCATGCAAATGGAATTGACAGAGTAGAATTTGAAGCAAACGGCGGATCTGCTGCAATCGTAGATAAAATGACATTGAACACGAGAACTGGTAATCGTGAGTATTCAGTAAATCTCGATATGTCTAATGGAGATCAACTAATAGAACTTCGTGCAATAGTATATCCTAAAGATCAAGGAAAACCATTCGTTCTCCAGAACACACGTACAGACTTCCCACATGAAAATTATCTAGGAAATCTAAATCACTTAACACAAAAAGTAGCAGATGTTCCATCGGGTAAAGCTTCTTCGGTTCTTGGTGAAGGTGAACACTCGATGTTCTTGTGGGGACCAAACAAATACTCAGATGCTCCAACGCTATATGTCACACCATCGACTGGATCTTCTACTGGACCTGGAACCATAACTCAACCATACGACACTTTAAAAACGCATGGAACGCAAATAGATTCTCTCTCGAAAATGCGACTATAATACTAACCGAACCAGGTCTGTATGATATTAATGAATTAGGTACTGCCAATGGTAATGAGGCATGGGTGACAATTAGTGCTAGTCCAGAATTAAATCAAGAAGATCCAAACGATCAAGTTATATTACACACGACCGCCCTATGGGATCACGACAATGATCCAAATACACCCGAAATCAAACAAGAAATTTATACTTCAATAAAGTCAAAAGCTCTGCATTTTAAAAATCTTTGTTTTGAACAAACGATACTTCAGCGCCTACAGCCAGATGGAAATGACGTGTACTTTTGGTATGAAAATACCTACCATACAGATGCAGAGGGTCGATTTGGCACTAGTCCAAGAGGTTACGGTCAGATAAATAGCAACCAAAAACGAATTGCAGTATATTATGACGGTTGTCGTTTTTATGACAGGAAGCAAGGAGCTGGTGGTGGTATAATTTCAAGAAATTCAAACTATACTAAAATTGCAGATACTGACGTTTTTAGTGGTACGGCATTGCTTCTTGATAATACTGTTTCTGATATTAGACTCTCGCCAGGAAGTGGAGCACATATTGATGTATGGCAACTCACTGGATCAGCTACTGATTATACGATGATGAGAAATAAAATTTGTTTTGGTCTTCGTGCATGGGACTGTGAACACAACCAACCCATTCTTCTTGATAAGACTAGATCTGAGTTTTCTAGAATCGCTATGGTTGATGTTTCAAATGAAGGAAACCCACCCGGAGATACTGAAGGCATAAACATTATGTCAATAGCGGATCACATCTTTATGAGCAACTGCTCATTCGATCACTTCCTTGGTTTCTATGGTGTGGGTGGATTGAGCACTCCATCTAGCGATTCATACACAAACTCATCTGTTCAAAATACATTATTCAAATCTTGGAATTCTGAAGCGGGTCAAACTACGGTTCCTACCGGAGTATGGGTTAGAAACTGTTTAGGCAAAGCATCAGGTAATAATCTTGTCGGAGCGGGTAGCAACGGTACTGGTCTTTGGAACAACATATTAAAAAATAACTTTACTCTAGAATGGGATGGTACTGATCTTCGTCCTGAGGGTCCCGGTTGGGATCAAGCAGAGGCTCTTGGTGGAGTTCCATTGCCAGGATTTAATGATGATCCACCAATCGGACACTTCCAGTACGACGAGCAACGAACACTTCCTGCAATTGAAGTAGATGAAATTTCTACATCAGACGGAGCTTCAATTTTACCCGGTGATACAATTATATTGCAGGCAACTATAGCAGATTTTGATACCGTAACTGGATCCATAGTTGTCGGTGGTTCAGACACAGGTGTAACTGGAGTCTTAGATGGAGATGTCTATAGAATAGAATTTACCACCGACAGCACACTAGAGTCTACTACAACATGGAGTTCTAATATAACTCTCACCAACAGTGAAGGAATTGTAGATGAATCTAGAAATGGTTTAGTATTTGTTGAGTCGCCGGACGGACCGAGAAGCGGTCCATTCCCCAGTAATGTAGGAGTAAATGGGGGAATTGTAGAAACCTGGGAACCGTGGAGTGTTGGTCGTACCGAAATGATCGTTGCTAAGGATACAGGTACAGACATTGACTTTGGGGGACGTGGATTCTACATGGACGTGAATGACAGAGAATCGATAAATGGCATGGATGGTATCACTTTAGAAAACTTCCATGTTGTCGGAGGTCCTAAACTAGAGTGGAGTGGCCCTGATTCAAATGGAATATACGAAGCAGATATTCCGGGAGATGGAACTGAAATTCCAAGAGTTGGTTCTGTTTCTGGATATTCATCAATATCTTCTCTATCTATACCAAGACTCCAGAAAAACATACCTTTCCAGGCATGTTGGCCAACAAACAATAATTATGAAGAATGGCCATGGGATATTGCATTGAATTTTGATTTCTTTATTACGGTACACACGTCGTACGGAGAACCCCCGCAACCGGATAGAATTGGAGACGTTCTTGTAAGTACTGATGACGGAACGAATGAAACATATAATTTAAACTGGGATAGTTTACCAGAATCCAGACAAGACACCGATGGTCTATTCCGTGGTATAAAAATACGAAAAGATCTAGGCGGAAATGACACCCACCTAGAACTTAACGCTATTTTCCAGGACGTAGAACATATCAGTCCAGATGATCCAGAAAGAACAAAATTACACATTATCATAAATGCAGATGCCAATGTAACTAATGATTTTATAATAGACAGCTGGGATCCTGATCATATTGGTCCAAATGGAGAAGAGGGTGGACTGTTGAGAGTAACTGCAGACGGAAGTGATGATGATCTGGGAAATAGAACATGGAAATATAGAGGATATGCACACTTTGTCATAACGGGTAAAAAAGAATTTATTGCAAACAGACCAAACAGATATTCAATAAGTTGGGAAAATGGAAAAATTTACTACAAACCAGCAAACAATGATTGGCTAGATAACGAAGGAAACCCAGAAGGGTTTTTCCCAGTGGGAAGTAGGGCTTTTGATCAGGGTCGGAACTATACATTAAAACGTGCTACCTTTTCTGGATTTGCAACTAAAAGCTCAGCAAGCTCAGTAGTTGATGGTAACAATGCGACAAATACCATAACACGACTTGAAAACTGCTTATTCATTGGAAATGGTACTAATTGCAGAGAAGGTTCATGGAATCTCTATGAATGTATGATGTGGTATCCAGATGCGAGGGGTATGGCTGGAATAAAGGGTCCGAGTCAAATTAGAAAAACAAACTTTCATGGTTTCCCAAGATCATCTGCAATGTTCACCAGTGGTCCAGTAGGAGATGTGGATTCCATCCCTAATGAAATACTACCAGTTGAAGTTAAAGAAATACTCATAGATGGTTGCTATTTTGATGTAACCTTTTCAAATCACGGACAGGGGTGTTCTTTATACACCAACTCATGGAACAATGTAATTGTTACAAATAACATCTTCCATAATTGTCAGCGAGCACTATCTTTCCAGCCAGGAAGTGAGCCAAGAAACCCATACACGGCAAAAACTATTTTTGCAAATAATTTATTCCTGTACGATAGATACTTTGGTCCTGGACTTGGAGGTGGACAACCAACATTTTCGTTTAATGGAGGACGAGATACTCAGATGCCAAGAGCAGAAGGTATCGATGACACAGCACCATACGTAGCAGGAGAGCCTGGTAGTGAGTACGACAATGATACAGTATTGACACAAGATCCTCAACAAGTTCGTCTGTGGAACAATACAATTCTTATAGATGAAAGTTCCTTTACCCAAGAAGAACTGGAAAAATCAGATGTTGGAGGGTGGGGATCAATTCAGCTTGAAAAATTAATATCATCTGACGTTGTAATATCTAACAATTTAATCGTAGGATCGGGTGCTCCTCTTCGTGAAGACAATACCGGATCTACCGGACATATTTTTAGAAATAATGCAAAAGTTGATGTTGACAAGACGGGTTTTAAATATACATCAGGAAAATATGATTATCTAAACACCCAGTTTGAAGCCAGAGTAATTCAAACAGATCCAATAGATGGATTTGACCATGAAAATAATATTATAAGATCCACATCAAGACTCAACACTTCTGCAAATGACGGAGGAAAGTTGGGCGTTAGATGGGACTCATATCCCACAGATGATGTAATGTATAATATTCCTGTGGGATGGTATGATACCTATGTTGGAAGTAGCAGCAACGCATATGAAGAAATTGGTGGTCGTACAAGAGCTGACTTTGTAAACGATCCTTTTGTCACAGAAGACGCATATGCCATGGGTGACGAAGATAGAAGGGCTTACGGCCTTCCTGTGTTAGTTGAAAGATTTACTGTTAGAAGAAAGGATGATGATGCTGGAAACCAACCTGCTGACTATACACTCAGAGATGAAGATATATTTACACCACATCCCAGTTTCCTCGGAAGACTTCCAGGTAATGTAGTCAGTCATATATTTCTGAATCATGGAGATCAAGTACAGAGCGAGGCTGGGGGACAAGCAACTAACAGTTTCGATACTCAGGAAAATAGAGAAAACTTCTACAAAAAATATGAAATTAGATTCCGCTGGACCGATGGTACAGTTGAGAATGGATCGGTCAAAAATCCAATACCATTACAGCCATATCCAGCACAACACACTATAATAAATGGCTACAACAGTTCTAATAGTAGAATGCTTAAATATGACGGAGGACCTGGATCAGATAAAGCCCCGATGATGGGCGTCGAGGAAGGAATTTGGAAATGGGAACCTGGATGTGAAGTAGAATTCTTTATCTATAAATTAGAACCATTTGAATCAAATCAAAATCAAGATGGTGATACAAATCCAAGAGAATGGCCCGAATTTGATGAAACAGACACAACAGAATTCCCAGTTCAAGGTGGTGTTGTACCGGGAGATAGGCTATATGCAAGACCAGTAGCATTCTTCGAGACACCTGCGATAAATGAATATACCGAATCTGTCACTGCGAGAGTTATTGTTCACCCATATAATGGTGTCAAAGATAACGGAACTCCAAACGGTATAAATCGTGTTGATTTTTATCTGAATGATGGCACACCTATATCGGTATCAACTCCAGTCACATACACAACTGATGCTGGATTTGAAGAAGTTGCATATGAAGTTACGTATAGAGGATCACTTAGCCAAGAACTAAATGAAATTAGAGCCGTTGTTTGGCCTAATGTTGGTCGTGTCAGAATACTACAAGGAACTGGATATTTCTCTAGCGATGGGATAGACATATATGGTGTTCGAGTAGACGATAACAGCTTTAATCCTCTGGATTGGGGTCCTGGCTATAACACACAAGAAAGAGGCTGTCTCTTACAGGTGACATCAGACACATACTATATTTCACCAGACGGTAGTGATGTTGACGGCAATGGTTCTCTTGAAGATCCATATCAAACTCCTTTTAAAGTTTATGAAGAACATGGAACTAATTGTGTAATTGACAATAGTGCATATAGTGACAACAGCATTGCATTGAACGTAGCAGACTTTCATGTTGTTCGTAATGTTCTAGATTATGGTTATGTTGATAGAGATGCATTTGATGGAAGAATTCCATTACCAATCATAAAGGGAGGTACTGTTATTGGTGTGCCTAACACAGAACAAGGACTAGTACGTCCGCCAAGATTGGTGGGGGAAAACGACTTTCCTAGCGGAGAGGCTGGACAATTCTTAGAATTTGTTCCTGGTTTTATTTTCAAAAATTGTGATATCAGAACACCCGACGCAGATGAGCCGGAAGAATTCATTGAATGTATCCATTATTCGTTCCAGGGTGGTCAAGGTACTCGTAGAACCAACACTGCAAGAATGATTTTTGACAATTGCGATTTCGGTCCATCAGATAATGCAATTCCAGAATTGCTACAACAGAGACCATTTGGATCATCCACCACTGGTATAATGTTTGAATGGAAGCAAGTGGGACAAAACAGTCCAGTTTATCTGTACAACTGTGTGACTAGATATACACACTTCAAGAATTTACGAGAGAATTTTCATTGTAAGTCTGTTGGTATTGGTATGGTGGATCCTTATAACTCAGACAAACTTTTTGATACACATATCAAAAACGTAAATCCATTTCTTTGGCCCTGGGGTCCTATTGGTGAAACAGAAATTTGTAATAAAGGTGAGTTTGATGATCACAATCCCCAGACAAACGGTGGTGGCGACAACGGAGCGACTATACAGAATGTACTCGATGCAGTTCAGAATTTATATACGGAATTGGGAGATCCGGAAAGCAGTAAACCAGAATTCGATGATGATGGTAATTTGATTCCAGGTACAGGACCACTTCCAAATTCCACATATATTAACGTAGTTGACTCAGTTAATTCGGACGGAACTCCAGGAAATGTTATAGATCCTAGTAATTGGAGTGAAGTTGATCGAATTATTCCGTATGAGAAAAACTGGTTCCTTAAATCGGAGAGTGAAGTTGATCCTGTTGCATGGTCTGAATTAAGAGCCATATGGAATGTAATTCCAACGGCGAACAATCAAATGTTTCCAGCAGTTGTCCTTGACATACAACGAGCAGGAGATTTTCCATTCAAACGTAGGACTACTCCCGGGGAGGGTCAGTCTAACGGTGCATCGGGTATTAACATAGGAACCATAGATTCAATTTTCGATAATCTTGGCAGAAGAAATGGATCGAGTGATCCTCATGTTGATATTCAGCAAAGCTTCTGGATGAGTCAATACCGAACTGATCTATCAGAGCCTGTCGTAGATAAAACATGGTTGTCAAATACTGTTGCTGCATCAATCAGAATTGATGGAAATGCAAATGGGTTTCAAGGTATTTTCCATGCAGATTCTAGTGCAGTATTGGAATCCGGATTCTGGAATCTAAATTGGGAATCAGATCCAGAGACCACCCAGGCAAACTTCATTACACTTACTGCTGGACATGCTGGTCAGGAATATGGACACACAGGCACTCACGTAGGACCGAACATAACAAGAAGAAATCCTGATGTAGCTTTTCGTATGAGAACAGACGCGTTTAATTCTGGAGTAGGTAATATAACTTTTTACGAAAACCGCGACACCAGACAGCCTCTTTCTGGTAATGGTACAGTTGCCTTTCTTGCAGGATGGCCCTCATATCCAGAATCAAATCCTGTGGAAATGATTCAGAATAGTGGAATTTCACATTGGTATCACATAAATGTTCCATATACACTTACAGTTCTTTCTAGCGTAACATTCGAAACAATTCCAGGCACAAACAATTCTACTGTAACAGAAGCATTCAACTCCGATAGGATTGGAACATTTCAACCCTACACGCAGAAATACACATGGACAGTCGGTGAAGAGTATATCGAAAACTTTACATCAGGTCAGCTAAGATTTGGTCCAGCAGTAACATGGAATCCTGGCAATGGAGCAGATACCTATGGTGCAATAACTTTGACAAATAGAAGCACTGCACCAACCGAATGGGTTGAGACTTTTAAACGCAATGAACATATATTGAGAGTATCAATTACAATAGATGGTAATGAAAATGTGTATATGTTCGACAAATTCAATGATCCATTTAATCCACAGACAGGATATATTATCATTCCAAGCAATAGATTCGATGAGTGGGATCATACACGCAACATGACAATCAAGATGGAGTTATTATCAACATGACAAATATAAAGAGTATTAAATCACAAATTTCAAATGGTAGTATGACTAAAGAAAAATTTGACGATTATCTTATGAAGAAAAATGAAGTAAAAGTGGAACCAATAATAAAAACCACTTTGAGTAAAATACATCTACCTATAAAAAAACATGCCGGATAATTTTCCGGCTTAGTTCAGAGAATAAACAGTTTACTGTATCTGTCACTATCAGACCGAAAGATGAGCCTTCACGCTAGTTCAGGAATCTCACTATATTGCGGTCTTGTCAGTTTTTACAAGAGGCTATTTGGAGTTCCTTTTTTGTGCCCATCTGGACCAGATCTCCGAGACTTTTAATTCCGTATTATTTAGGAATTTTGGTTGTCGTGGAACGCATAATAATTTCATATTTGCTTCTTTTGGTGTTCTATTTGACTTTTTAGTATTGCAGTTTGTACAGCAAGATACCAAGTTTTCCCATGTATTTCTACCACCCCTAGATCGTGGAATAACATGATCTATAGAAATACTTGACGAATCTAATTTTACACCACAGTACTGACAAATACAATCATCTCTTCTGTGTATGTTTTTTCTTGTCAAAACTGCTTTGCAGGGAGGAATAAAAACATACGTCTTGAGACGAATCGCAGCCGGTAAATAAAAAATCCCGCTTGAGTGCGGGATTTCATAACCATGATCATAGTTATATGGGGGCTCAGCCTTGCCACTGAACAATAGAGATATAGCCCGCTTCCACTCAATAAATTGTAAAATTTCTTCTGATGCGTTAAGTAGTAATACTTTTTTCATATCATTGTGAGAGAACTACTACTGATGAATTCGCAGGACTGGTCACGATTCTTGTAGTTGTGATCTCAACTAACTTAGAATCACCAGCAGCCACCATCACATCAAAAGTTACGCCAAATGGACTCATCAAAGAAAACTTCGCTTTCGCAGTGTTATCGTTATTTAAAATCAACGCAGGAACTGCGCCTCCACCAACATCACCCCGTAATATGTCTTGATTAGATTGACTTGCACCAAATTGAAAAAATGCTTTATACATGTGTATTCCTCCGTTACTATTTATATATTTTATAAATACCTTCGGAGACTAATTATGAAATACACAGAGAAATACTTAGAATTAAATGAACAAAGTCTTAATCTTGTTTCACTCATGAGACGACTTACTGGTTTGGGGGTCAAAGGAGCCGGAACTGGTTTGGGTGCTGCTGGAATTGGTGACATATTTAAAATGGCTCAAACAGTAGGACAAGGTATAAGACAAAACGAATATCTCAGATCCGGAGCGAAAGCTGGTTTCGGGGGCAGTGCCCAGCTTGGACAAGATATTATTAGTCATGCAGTTGGAGCAAACGTAAAAGTAACTGACTTCCAACGAGCTATAGGAAAACTTCCAGGTCTCGTTTCGGGTTCTGGTCGCGGACGCAGATAATACGCCTGGGCATCGCTACCTTAGGCACCAAAGACCCCCTCGGAGCGAACTCCAGGGGGTCGCTTTTTTTATAAATATAATATACAAGGAGAACAACTATGGACCCTCTAGAATCAATAAAACAGAATAAAAAGCTTCTACAAGTTGCAGCCGAATTAGGCGGAACTAGAATCGAAGGTAGCAATAATAATGGCACCGATGAACTCGAAAATCTTGTAGCAAACAAAGAAGAACCAGTTGTTGCAGAAAAAACCGAGGATGATTCTGATCAAAATAATCTAAATGAAACAGTGAAACAATTCACCGACCTAATCATGGAACAATTAAAAGAACTAGAAGAGACTCTAGAAACAGAATTAGAAGATGGCGATCTAGATTATGCCATTAACAAAATTATCGACAGTCTATTATCCAAAGACTGAGCTTGACATTTATCAAAAATATTATATAATGTGTACTGCGAGTAAAAAATGTTCAAACAAAAAACCTTCAATCATATCGACATAGCAAAAAATAATGACTTACTTTCAGAAGACACTGAAAGTGGTCGTTATTATACACTAACAAATGGTAAAAAGCTTCCAAGTGTTACCACAGTAACAGGATGGAAGAAAAACCAATTTTTCGTCAAGTGGAGAGCAAACAATCCCAAAGAGGCAAAACGAGTAACGAAACGAGGTAATCTTCTACACAATCTCCTCGAAGATTATGTGAACAACGAGACAATCAGTCTCACGGATATTCCTCCTCTTGAGTGTGAGCTGTTCCTTCAGATGCAACCAGAGATAAACAAGATTGATAATGTAAGAGGATGTGAGCTTGCTCTTGCATCAGAGCTGGTGGGTGTTGCTGGTAGAGCAGACTGTATTGCCGAATATGACGGCAAACTAAGTATCATAGACTTCAAAGGTTCGACTAGAAAGAAGTACAGGAATAATATTGATAATTACTTCTTACAAGCAACTGCATATTCTCTTATGTGGCAAGAACTAGCAGAAGAAAGAATAGAGCAGGTTGTTATTATAATTGGTTGTGAGACTGGAGACACTCAAGTGTTTACTGACACACCAATTAATTGGGTGAGATCATTGCAAAGAGAAATAAAAGAATACAAAGAAAAGTTTCCTCAGTCAGAATCAGCTACTCTTTTTTGATTTTTCTTCCAGTTAAATATCCATAAAAATAATAATAATAATGATATTATTAAAGTCATAAAAGAAACATACCATAAATTTACAGAAACAACTGGTGATTCAGCAGTCACCAGTTGTTTTGCTTTTATTGGATCTATTGGATGATCTACTGTCTTTATGAGAGTTTTACACCCACCAAGATAAACCATAGACAATAATGAAGAAAAGATTGTTATTGATAAATATTTCATTTTCTGGCTGTTGCACTTCCAAAGTAAAATCCAACTATACTTAGCAGTATTTGTCTATTCTCTTCAGTAAACAAATATCCATACACACTGTGAAACTGCACGACCTCACCACCACCGATAAATCCAAGGAAAGGCTCTGTGATTGATTTTATTTCTACCACGGTAGGAATACCAAAAAAGGGTAATATAAATGGTGCTATAATAGTTCCGAATAAAACTGCAATAACAATAGTTCTTCTTACTATTTTACCGGCTTCATATCCTACTCTTTTAATTGCAGCATCTTGATCTTCTCTATCGACTTTCTTATTTTCAATGAACATTTTAAACTGTTCACGTCGCATTTCCCTGGTTTCAGTTAAATACTTAAATACAAATCCAGTTAAAGATCCGCCAATTAAAGATAAAAATTCAGGAGTCAGCAAAGAAGCGATCATTGCTTTTTTCTTCTCTGTGTTTTAGGCATAAAGTTTAAAATACTGCATAGAGGATTATCGCTATTTTTGCATTTCTTTTTGGTGTGGGTTGCAATGTCATCATAACCATCCTCATAGTTGCGATAACCCAACCCAGCAATGTTACCATCTCCCACGTTATTTGCTATTGGTGCAGCGTCTTGCTCCACCAAATTCATTAATATATTTTCGCAAATTTCATCACCATCTAATCCATACGAATTCAACGATTCTTTAAAAAGACTCATTGCTGATGTAAAATTATTTAATTTTGCACTTGTTGCTGGGTTTGGAATTTGATCAAAAAGTCTTTTTGTGTAAATGACAAACAGATCAAAAGCAGGAATTTGTTGTTGAGTATTTTCAGGAGAAACTTTAAAATAACCCTCTTCGTCTATTAATCCTAGTTTAAAGGCATTTAATTGACTAAAGGGTTTTGTAATATCCTGCAGAAATTTATACATGGTAAATGCTGATATTGTTTTATTAGTTATATCGTAACTCATATTTCTTCCTTCAATTTTTTTAGCACCTTATGATCAATTGGTATTTGATCTAAGTCCAATTCCGGTATCTCTGATGGCAATCTGTCTAAAAACAATAAACATGTTTTTAAAGTAGAATAGTACTTTTCTTCTATTCTATGGAATAGAATTCTAGCAGATGGCACAACACCAAAGACGTTGTTGAAGACAATCAAATGATTTACTATAAGCCTAGACTTAAAATCATCGTCTTGTTCGTAACGACTAAACAAACGTTTCAAATACTTAATCCTGCTCACGTCTTCTGAAAATTCATCTATATCTCTACAGTCTGGATTTTCATAATTTTGAAGTGCATAATCAAGAAAGTTTTTAGAATTAAGCTTCTGGTTCTCCATCGACGCCTTCCGATTGTTTAACTACTTCTGCAGTTATATCACATAAACCATTGGCAGTTCCTTTGTTTATATTTAAACTATAAGAACTACCTCCATCAAATCCGGTCTCATCATCAAATTCATCGTGGGGAGTTTCTGGACTCTTTCCAAACGCACCACCTAGTCGAGAAAGCTCAAAAGTATTTTGACCGTCTCTCAATTCGGTATTCTTATCGTACTTAAAATCCAAACCAAGAAGATTTATCTTAGTTTTAAATACTCCAAGGTGAGCATTAGGCTCATCTTTTTTATCTTTCCAGAATGCATTAGTAAAGGAGTTTACTCTGTTTAGATTATCCTCTTTACCAATATCGAAAATACCCTTTCCATATGCCTTAATGGCAGAATTTGGATTTGTCTTTACAAATGTATCTCCAAATCCACCACCAAAAGTATGTTCTCCACTGCTTTCTGTGATTCTTCTCTTTAATTCCTTAAAGGTTTTCATAATTCCTCCTGATCTGGTTCTTCATCTTTAGTATATAGATCTTTTACATTCATTATAAGTTCAGCTAATTTTTTCTTGACTTTATCTGGTGATTTTTGAAAACCACAATCTGTGCCAAGTGTCATAACAATATGATCTCTGTCATATTTTTCCTGCTTATCCATCCTATTGCTATCTTTGTATGATTCTTTAACTAATTCTACTTTTTCATTTATCAACAAAAATTCTTTTACTGTTTTGCCATCTTCATTTATCATACTAGAAACATAAGATGTGTTTCCTATTCTATTTGTATTACCTACAATATAAAAATTCTCTTTTATTTTCACAACCATTTCTGGTTTTAATTGTCTTGGGGTTAACTCTATTTTATTTTTCATCTTTTTTCCAATTCTTTTCGTATCCAAAGAAGGTCTGTTTTAATTTCTGCCAAATCAGATCTTATTTCTAACCTAAAAGTTTCGGCTACATCTAATCTACCATCCAAGTCTTCTAACTCAGATTCTATAGAATCTAATCTAAAATTATATTGCGTATCTTTAGATGCAGCAGTCCAAACAAAGTTAGCTATTGTCAAGAACCAACCAATTAAAATAGCTGCTACAACTAATTGTGTTTTTGCTTTTTCTTTAGATTCCTGAGTCATTTTCTACTTTTCCTTTTTTTAAGTAGATGTTGTGGAATAGTCATATATGGAGTGTCAAAGACGTACTTTAGTAACAACTCATCAGTTCCCTCTTCACCTGCACCATGTTCTTCCTTTACAGGAACTTTATTGTCGCCTCTATTAGACGATCTATCTCGTACTCTTGTATTACCGTTACTGTTATTTAGTGGATTATGATCTTTATGATCTATATCTTTCCCATCACCTTTAGAAACTTTTCCATTTTTTTCTGCTTCTGAACGAGCTGCATTTCTGCCCGCACGTCTTTTCTTTTGGATTGGTTTTGAGTGATACTGGTTATACTCTTTTTTATAATCACGCTCAGTTTCTTCACCTAACCTAAGAGCATCGCTGTCATAATATTCCACGTCTTTCTCTACATCAACATAGAAAGTTCTGTCTCCTATAGAGACTTTAGTATAATCTCCCTTTGAAAGAGATCCTACTGCATCTAAATTAATATTTCTAATTACAATGCTAGAAGCAGAGAGATTAAACAATGACAAGAATCCAATAAGAAGTGATGGATATTGTGCCAAATGTTGCTCTAGAAAAAGCTTTGCGTCGTTCTGATCTTCTAGCAAATCAAAATACTCGTTTAATTGTGGGTATGATTGCATTCCAACTTGATTGTTTTGTTTAGCTGGTATATCACCAGTTTCTGGTGAAACAGGAGGACTTGTGCCATTTATTAACAAATCGTACATTTGATCGAATGGAGTTGCTGGATCTAAAGAAGATAATCTAATATTTAATTGTGTCTCTCCTAGTAATCTGTTAATTGAAATTTCATTTAGAGGAGTAAATTTTAAATTTGTACCATCTCTAGATGTACTCATGAGAGTGTTAGCAATACCAGGAGATCCCTTTTCGAATTTTTGAGATCCTGTTAATGCTTCCATCACTACACTTTTTTCCATATTATTGTTAGATTCTAATATTGATTCCAATGAAGATATAAATTCTCGTTTTATATTTTCTCCGCTAGAAAGAATATATTTCTGTTCAATGCTTTGTTTATTATCAAAGTTAGTAGCAACAGTTATAAGTTTTTCTTTTAATTTTTCTAAACTCTTTTTTATTTTAGGATCAGTCTCTATTGACTGAGCTGCTTGCTCTAATGAGAATTGGAATAAAAAGTTAGCTTCCTCATCTACAACTATTTTCATTTCATCGTAAACTACAGCAACTGTGTAGACAGTTCCCCTTTCATCCTGTACAATTAAATCTGTGTTTGGTTCAGCTACATCTCCAATTAACTTTTTAAAGGTCTTTGAGACTGGGTATGATTCTTCCGCTGTGGTAACGGTAAAATTACCCTTAACCTTCTCTCCTATTTGCTGATACGCACGAATCGAAGCATCCATTAATGTTTGACTCTGACCAAAAAATTGACTTATTGTTTGTACATCAACTTGTTTACCACCAGTGCTGTTAGCAACCAAAGAAATGCCTTGGGCTATAGACTCCGGAGCATGATCCCAATCTGGATAAGTTGATTTTGTATCTTTTCTTTCTACACCATCTTTGGGATAATCATAATGATCACTTCTGACTATTTCTGATTTCTCTTTCTTTTTCTTTTTGACAACACCAAGTAATCTGTTGGATGTTTTTGATGCTTCAAATTCATCTTGAGTAGACATTTCCTGTGCGACATTAGGAGTCACTTCTGGTTTGGGAGGCTGTCCCGGAGCTTCTCCATATAAAAGCTCATGCTTACCGGAGCTAAAATCACTCTTTGGAATTAAACGTATCTTACCATCTTGATTGGTTTTTACTATGATAACACGCTTCCAAGGACTCGAACCCTCAGACTCTTTCTTTCTGTCTACTTTTTTTCTTTCCTTGTCTGCCTCTTTTTGTCCACCACCCTTGGATCGAGCCTTCTGTACAGCACGCTCTCTTTCCACCTGATTTGCTTTTGTAAACTCCAAAAGCTCGTCAGTGAAAGACGAATCGATCCATTTTTGTTCTTGCATTAATTTGATAATTTCATTGTCCATAAGAAAATCCTAGAATAGATGCCCCAGTTTTATGTATAAAAATAGGGGAGCAGGTTTCCCTGCTCCCCATGTTATTTCGTCGGCAGTTAAAGGGTTTGCTGCTGGATCACCCCCTTTCGTGTACAATAAAACAATCACCGACGAAGATAACTTACTTCATTCGTAATAATTTGTTGAATTGAACGATGGGGAAGGAATTGCAAATTCAATATTTTTATTAAACATATTAGGTTTTCCCTTCATTTGTATTTAGCATAAATCATTTTTCAATCCGGTCTTTTTAATAATTTATATCCCTTATGCTGCTTTCTCTCACCCCGCAATGTGCCATACATTGCTGCCTTATTTAGATCATTTTCTCTGCAAAATTTAGAAAAAACTTCCACTATTTCTGTTCTATTATCGGGTGTTTGTATGACATACTTGTCAGTAGTATCTTCTACTGGTTGCCATTTTAACATACTACCAGATCGATAGAATTTACCTCCAAAGATATCAAGGAAACTCTTCCTGTGTATAAATTTTCTTGAATCTTCGTTTATTCTAACCCAGGTGGGACTGTTTATTTTATTTACGTCTTCTTTAATATACATTTTATTTCTCCATTTCAGTTATCATATTAAATAGTGTTTTACACACATAATATGCATCAACAATATCAGTAACTGGATTATTTAGGGTTTTCATTCCAAGTTCATCCATTAAATCTACGCTAGTTTCTAGTTTAAATGCATCATACATAAGATCTTTTCCAGAATTACCCTTTCCGGTAGCAAATTTTTTCACAGTAGAAGGAGGTATAGTTTCAAGAGGTATACCCTTTCCGAATAACTTGTATTTAAGAATACCCGTGTTTTCTGCTATATTGAAAACTCGTCCAGTAGCATTAAATGCATAATTTTCTATGGCAATTTGATCAGAAAAGTCACATTTATCTACTGCCCAAGAAGAAATGCTATCGTATCTTTCTTCTTCTGAATTATATTCCTCGAATGATTTACCGAAAAATCTATTACAGAATACATCCGAATATTTCTTTCTATTGGAAAGAAAATGAAAAATGCAATTGTTGTAGTCCCATGAGTCTCCAACATGAATGCACAATGCGGGTGAAGTTATACTATAATCAATACCAGTTATTACCATAGTAAAAATATATAGGCGCCTCACAAAGAAGCGCCTATAAATACAGAGGTGATCCAGCAATGATTTTTTTCTGTATACACTATGTATACAAAAAATACTTTAAATAAAAAAAAGGGTGTCTTGTGTAGACACCCCTTTTCATAAATTAATTCAGAAGCTGATAGATCCATCTCCACGATCAATCAAATCGGGGTTTCCTAAATCTCTCACCTGTCCTCTGTTACGTCTCTGTGGACGTTCAACACCAACAGCCTTTGCACCACTATCCCATAGACCTGCAATGTTCTTCGCAGTCCAAGCAACACCACTGGCTGAGAATGGAAGAATTGCAAAAACAATCAACCATACTCCAATAGTTACACCAAAAATCCTCTTATTAAACCAACCACACGGACACGTATTTGCACAGGGAGCCTTACATACATTCTTATTAGTCATATCATATTCCTTTAGTAAATTAATCATTTAGTCAAATCAACAATTTCACACGAAGATCCAGAACAGGCCATTGTCTGAGATCCAGAAGTATTATCTTCTTTCTCATAATCTCCGAGTTCATTCCAGTCAACATCTACTGGCATTTTCTTGAGCATATCTTCGTACTCTCTCCAAGTACAATCCTGATAGGGTGCTTGACGATATGAATGATCACTATGTGGCAAGAATGAAATTCCAGAAATCTCATCAAAGTGATCATATACCCATCCACCCACACTAGGCCATTCTTCTTCCTTAACCGTAATCGTAACGGATGGTTTATGCTCACACCAGTGCCGTTGGTAAACTAACCACAGTTCAAGTTGTTCAATCGCTGTCATGTCATTGCGAGTGACACAACCAACAGGTGATTGAACAGGGAAGGAGAACACAGTGACATGATCTGGTTTCATGACATCTGCTTCATTCGGAAACCCTTTGTCTTTCATGAATGAACATAGGGGATCCTTGTTGTCTGCACGCACTGTACGGATGTACTGAGCGTTGTGACGAGCGTGAATACCAGACGCTGCGTCGGTCAATTGAGAAACGGTTCCAGATGGTTTCACGCAGGTAATTGCAGCAGACTGAGGAATACCGAGAATATCAGCATGTTCCTTGTTTACCTTAATTGATTGACTGCGTAGTCTTTGTAGAGTTAAATCCAATCCATCTACCTTTCTCGTTACTTCTGCATCCATTATACCAGTAAGTGACACACCAAGCAAGCGTTCTTCTTCACAATTTTTCTTCCAGTCACCAGAGATGAAGCGGAAGTTGAGAAGTGTTGACTGCCACGTTCCAAGAATAGTGGCAAGTTTTACCTTGCGTGCCAGACTCTTGGGTGTGTCATCTTCGCGGACAATGACTTCCGTGAGGTTGCAGAACTCACGGTCTCGTAGAATAATTTCAGAGCAAGGGTTAGTTCCAAACAACTGATCCGCATCGCGGGTTCGGTATTCTGGATCCATCTTGGTTCTGAATGCGTTTGCCTTTTCAACCTGCTTCTGTGCTGCTTCGCGGTTGAAGATTCCACGCTCACCACTCTTTGACTTGTATAG
>JGI24005J15628_10000295_pt1 | contig 29734 bp, 15 predicted proteins | sample LinPmetageLP40_FD_15628 | JGI IMG/M metagenome (IMG submission 15628)
GTTAATTGAAGCAAGTCTGTCCACTTTTCTTCAACGTTAAATTGTATTGATCCAGAATCTATAAAAACCATTAATATAGTGCTAACAATTAAAAATATTAATACTAAAGGTCGTACTGATCGAGTCAGCCAATTACCATGTTGTAAATCTGCTTTCCATCTTTCAGTAATATTTTCTTGTATTTCAGCTTCAGCTTTAATAAATACCTCACTCATTTCTTTTTCAAATTGTGCTCTTTCAACTTTAGAAAAAGTGTGCTTATCTACAATACCAGAAATTTTTTCTGCTATACTTCCACCTACTTTGCCAAATAGTTTAAATAAAATGTTTTTCATTTACTTATGTTTAAATCTTCTTAAATCTTTAACTGTAAAACTCCATGGTATTTCATTTACGGAATCAAACCAAACATCATCCATGTTTAACAATATATGCTGTTCTTGAGCTGGCATAAAACTTTGTGCTAACATAAATTTTTTATTTCCTTCACTGTTTTCAATCATATCAACCACGGACATTGTGTGTCCTGGAAAACCACCAATTAAAAATATATCTCCCACTTGCATGTTTTCTATACTTACTTTAACTGTATCATACTCTTGTAATGACCACGTTCCTGCATACCACCATATTTTATCTAAATAATCTTTAAAATTTACTAAATTATTTTCTTTATTTTTTAAATACTTAACGTATGAATATAAGGTTCCATCAGTAAAAGTATAAGCTATTTTAGTATATTGTTTTGTATCAAACAAATATCTAGCATTATTGTATATAGCTGCGTCAGCACAATGATGAGAATTCTTTTTTCCTATATCATATACAAACTTTGCTTTATAAACACTATTTAACCCTTTTTTTACTCTACCATCGTAATATTTAACCTCATCCTTAGTGTTTATTTTTTTAGATATAATCCAATTGTGGTAATCACTTTGAATTATTCTTTTATAATCTTTAGGTATTTCAAAATAAGACTCTATGGTTTGACTGTAAACATTTAAACTTAATAATAATAATAATAATAATAGATTTTTCATACTATTATAATTACATATTTATCGCCTTTTTAACAATTTATTAAGACCTGTTGTATTACCTTTTAGTTTTGCTTTACCAGATGTATTAACTGGGTTAATTTTTAAAGGACGACGTGTAGCATTAGCTATAAAAGACGCTGTGTTTGATTTTTCTTTTAATTTTTTAGTATTACCAACATATCTAGCATAAACGTGTATACCACCTCCTATGTTTGAATCTTTTTTTAATCCCGATTGTAATCGTCCAGAATTATAAATATGACTACCATCAGGTTGTCTTGTTGTAGCGTGACTTGTGTCTGTACCTATTACATCATCATTTTCATTCTTCCTTGTCCCAAAACCCATTCTTCCTATGTCTCCACCTTGTAATTCAGCATTGTAATTAACATTAGCACCTAAAATATTAGTACCTATATCCATGTCTTCTGAAGATCCAGGAACAAAATACTCATAACCAGCATTAGCCATGTTTTTATTAAATTCTTGATTATAAGGAGTAACAGGGTTTAGTTGTCCTTTTCTTATAGTTCTTTTTTTCCCAAGGCCATAATCAAACATATCATAGTCTGCTATAGCTGTGGATTTTGCTTGCTGAGCAATACACGTAGCATATGTATTACAAGCTTGGCCTGGTTGTTGTTCTGAAAAAGGATTAATACCACCACCCACATTTAATTTACCACTTAAATAGTCTTGCCCATATTTTCCCACAACTGAATCAATACCATCTCTTCCAACTAACTCACCACCTTCAAACGTGTAAGGTTCTTCAATATATCCGCCAGCATTAGGATCTGGCTTATAAATATTTTGTTTTCTTAAATAATCTTGAGATAAGCTAACATTGCTGTCACCCACGTCAATAACTCTTTTATTTTCTTTCATTAATTTACCTCCAATCCTCATTTTATTCTGTTCAGCGTAACGAGCAAAGTCATCAGCCATTATAGCCATTTGCGCATCAGTAAAACCCTGACCCAGCATTGTGCTGGTCATTTGATTCTTGTTCCTGCTAGGATCTTTAAATTTTAACATTTTATTTCTTTTTAGAACCTTTTTTTACACAGTTGTTAACCATTTTAGGACTTCCATCAGGATTTTTCTTTCCACTAGGAGATTTCTTTTTACCTTTTGCTACATAACCTTTCCAGCATTTAGGCCCTTTTTTCTTCATTTTTTTTAATAATGGTGAATTCATATTACTTTATATTTAGTTGTGTTGTTTTCTTTATAAGCTTTTAAACATTTATTTCTATTATCATCTTTAGATACATAACTAACGTGTATCCAATTAGGCTGTGTATCTGTACCAAACTCCCATATCATTTGATCAAAATTTAAATTTTCTTTAATCCAATGATACATTTCTGCATTTGATTTTCTACCATAAACATCATCAATATCCATAGCTTGACCCTTACAGTGTTGACTAGATGATGCCCCACCAATCTCGTTATTAAGGGCGGCTGATCTAAAAAATGAATTTACTTTTATAGGTCCACCCACCCATTTACGTAAGGGTTCAAATATTTTTTCTGCTAAAAGTTTCATAGCTTCTATTTGAGTAGGGCTTGGAGTGTTATCTATTCTTTCTCTTTTAGCTGTACTAGAATGTATAGCTTCAGCATATGTTATGTGATCGCTTATTTTCATTTACCCATAGGTTTAGATGTCATACCTTTAGATCCCATTGATCTAGATTTCATATTTCTACTTTTAGATTTTTGTTTAGGCTCTTCATTATCAATGCCTAATTCCCAGTCCTGCCAACCTCCAATTAAAGCTAGTCTTTCCCAAGTTTCTAAATCTTCTCCTAAAGCATCTTTAACGTTAGTTGCTTTTTTAACTAGTCTATCTAAAGGAATGTTTGTTGTTGCGGAAATAACATTTCCACCCGCTAAAAAAGCAGGATTATCTAAACTCCAACCTTTATTAAACATTTCTTCTTTATCCCATTTATAAGATCTTGCCGCATTTGTTATTCTATTATATTTAGAGGAAACTGGTGGTGATATTTGAAGAAGCGTAGCTGCTAGCTTTTCATATTTAGGATTTTTCTTTTTAGATTCATCTATCATTTTTACAATAGAATTTTTAACCACAGATGTAATAGATCCACCAACGCCAGTTCCTCTTAAAATAGTATCTAACATACTGTTGGCTATGCTATAATATTTTTTATCTCTTTCAGGCTCTTCTTCTTCACCAAATCCAATAGCAAATAATGCTTGTTGTAACGCGTTGAATATAAAGTTTTGAACCATTGCATAATAAATAATTTTAGATATATTTGTTTTAGCATCTCCTCTACCATTTTTAAGATCTAACGCTGCTTTTTTCATTAATCTTGTATACTGCATAGGGGTATTAGCAAAAGCCAATACAATACGACCTAAAGGTCCAGCTTGTTGCATGCTTATTTTATCTGGCCTACTTGACTGTTGGTTTTCCTCTGTTATTTCTCTCCAGTCTAATAAAGCTTTTTGTGCCGCATCTTCTAGAGAAAATCCTTCTTTAGTATATTTTTTAATTCTATTTCTGTACATCGTAGCTCCTCCAGAAGCAATAGCAAAGCTATCTGCAATTTGTGTAGGTAAAAAACCTAATTCTAATAATTTATTTATAACACCTTGCACTCCATTTTGCTGAGCTATTTTAGCAATATCAGACTCGTTAACATTAAGTCTTAATCCTCTTCTTCTGTCAATTAAGTCTGGTGAATTAAATAAAGTTATAAAATCTTTCCAATATTGTTTTTGATTTGCAAAAGCTAATCCAGCTTTAAATATATTATTATCACTCCAGTTTATATAGTTAACAGAGGATATAGTTTGAAGTAAAGCAGATCTCATATTAAAAAACATAATAGTACCAATAGATCCAGTTAACCAGTCTGTAATTTTACCCGTTGTTGAATCTCCTTTAAAGTTTCTGTTACTGCCAGACTTCATTCTTTCTAACATGTTTACTAAAGCTTCTACATAATCTTGCCCATATGCCGCTTGTAGTTTATTTAAATTAGCTTGAGTAAAAATAGCGTCAGCATTTGACTGCCATTGTTCTAGGTATTTCGCTCTAGTTGTAGTATCTAAACCTCTAAGTATATCTCCAGTAATTCCACCGGCCAACCAAGAGGTTCTTGGCGAGGCATATGGTTGTCCTTTTTGTAAATCAATTAATTCGTCGGCAAAAGTTTTTAATTGTGGATTACTCTCTACATATTCTTTTAGCTCTTTTTGATCTGTTTTACTTAAACCAGGTATACTTTCATTTTGTCTATCCCATACATAAACTCTTACAGCCATTTCTTTAGTGTAAGGTTCACCGGGTATTTTTTTAAGTAAATCTTTTGGTACAATTTTTAATTCACTTTTTAAAGCTCTATAATTATTCATTGCATTAACTCTTGCAACAGATATATTTCTTGAACCTCTAGCAAATGGATCAAGTAAATGTCTTTTAAACCAAGCCATTTGAGCTTCTCCTTTTGATCCTTTACCTAAAGTAGTATACAATAAGCCTATAAAATCTTCAGCCGCATAAGGAACAAAGAAATTAAATCTTCCTTTGCCAGCTCCAGCCACTACAGCTTTAGCTTTACTATATATTTTATCAGCTCCGATACCGCTTTGATCTTCTATTATTCTATTAAAGCCTTTACTTAAATCTTCTGATTTACTGTATTTAACAAAAGCTTGTCTAGCTTTAGACTTAACGTCTAACACGCTTAACGCATCATTTACGGCTTTAACATTTTTATAAGCATCATCTGCAAAATAAAAATCATTATAACCTTCTGACGCTTTTTCTACCACCCATCTTGCTTTAGCCTGTGGATCTCCATTTTCTAATCCAACTATATTTTTTAAAGGTATTTCTAAACCTAATGCTTTTAGAAAATCTCTTATTGGTTTAGCCGCAGCCATTGGTCTTGCTGTTAAAATAAAAACATTTTCATTACCAAATTTTTTATTTCTATTTAATGCTTTCTGAAACATCGGACCTTTTTTACCTTCAGTTATTTTATTAAATTCTGAAAAATCAAACCCAGCACCTTCTTCTACCAGTTTATCACTTTGTAAAGCAAACTCTGCAGCATCAATTTTAGTTGCTTGTTTTATTATAGACTTGTCTATAATAGCTACACTTTCAGTTCCTTTGCTAGACAATTGAGATCCATCATTATATTTAAAGCCACCAAAACCTCTTTGTTTTAAAGCTTTTTTAAGTTTGTTTAAGTTTGCATCTCCAATATAAAAATCTTTAAACCTAGAATCGATCATTTCATATAACAATCCTTCGCTAGTATCAATGTTTAGGTTTTTCATTGCATCTAAAACTTGATCTTCAGTAGCTAAGCTAGAGTCGTTTATTGAAATCTCTCTAACTTTACCCCGATTACTTTTAGCGTATTCTTGAGCTTCTTTTATGTCTGTAGCTAAAAATATTAACCCAGTTCTTTTACCTAATTGATCAAAAGTTTTAGGACTAGCATTGTAAACTACACTTTCACCCGGCATGGTTACTATAATTTTACTTTTTGTTGTAGCTAAAGTATCATCAAAATCCCAAACGCTAATTCCTTTAGTTTCTGCGTTAGCATTTCTTGCATTATCAAAAGCTTTGTCTAATATATCCATTTGTTTTAAAACTTCTTTATTAGATCTTGATTCTTTAAATTCAATACCATTTGCTAGTTCATTGTTGTTTTGTATTTCAGCTTTAGTTATACTTTTGCTTAAATTAGCAACATATATATCCACTCTTTTTTTAGCCGTTGCTTTATCAATGTTTCCTAGCAAATATTCATAAATAGCTTTATTTTGTATAGCAACAACATTAGGATTAAATTTAAACTGTGATGGAACAACTACATTATACCTTGCTGCATCTGTAATTTCAAATCTTGATTGAACGTTTGGATTTATTAAACCATATATAGTGTTGTATTCATTATATTTTCTTATATCAACACTTATAACATCCTCCCATTTTCTTTTACCTTGTAAAGCTTCATCAACTTGTTGTTGCATTATAGGATGCATTTCAAATTGAGATCTCCAAGGTGTTATTGTTTCATTGGTAAATCTATTTTTATTTCTTAATGGTTGATCCAGTATAGACTGAGACATACCATAGGCAGATCCATTTTTAGTTTTTTTAGTAATAGATTCTTGAAAATAATTATTGTTAGCCCATTTAACAAAACCGTTAAAATCTGTTTTAGTTGATTGTATTGCGGCTATAAAAGTATCTACAAAAGGCTTGTATTGCAACATGTGTTCTTCATAACCATTTTTAACACCACCTTCTAATATTGCCAAGTTTCTAAAAGGGTGATAATTAGAATTAACAGCATAAGCTAAATATTTTATAACAGGTAATAAACTATTGTCTGAATCGTATAATTCTTTAAACTTAAATAGTATTAATTTTTTTCCTTTTTTAAGAGTTTTTAAATTTTCTTTATTAGATTTTTTATATTTAGGATAATTTTGAGGAGATAATGCCATCCTCATAGCATTAATATCATCAAGATTTAAATCAGTTGTAACTTCACTTAATGTTTGTTTAGCTATTTTTTTGATGTCTTCTAATACACCTAGCTTTTTTTCTGCTATTAAACTTTCCGTGCCGCTTATTTGATCAGGCCTATCTCCTTTAGAACCATTAGGACCATATTCAAACCTAAGTTTTTCAAGTGATCCTATAAAGGATCTGCCAGTATTAAAAGCTCCTTTATTTTTATATTCATCTCCTGTTGCAAGATCATAAACTACACCTCTATTTCCAGCATCAGCATTAACATTTGTTGAGAAAAAATTATTAGCAAATATAGGGCCAAATAATTCTGCAGCTACTTTATTACTAGCAAACTTAGTAATTGCTTCTACAGTTGATTTACCTGGTGCTAAAGTTTCACTAAACATCGCTCTTGATCTACCACCTCTTGTTCTTGCTTTTGTTTCTGGACTTACCGTAGACGGTAAAGCTTTGTCAGCAATAGATAAAGCAACTTGACCTCCTTGCAACACAGCCCATCCTTTTAGTTTGGTAGCTAAATTTCTTTGAGCTTGAACCAACTCTTTTCCTTTTAATTTATCAAAATCAATATTTAAACCAGCCCAATCTCTAGCTTTTTCTAAAGCAACTGGATTAAGTTGACCTTTAGAATTAGGTACAAACTCAGGTTTAAGTTTAAATACATCTGTCTGGCTAGTTGCGCCTTTGCTTCTTCCAGATTTATTTGTTTCAGCTAGTTTTCTTTCTGCAGGATCTTTACTTGTTGATCTAGGATCAATATATGGCTCATAAAAAAATTCATTTATTTTACGTGAGTTACCTATAGATCTTCCCCTTATATCTTTAGGCGCTCTAATTATTTCACCCTGCGCATTAATCATTACCTCTGTTCCAATAATGTTAAAAGGTGGTAACAATTTTAAAGATTTTTCAGTTTGTTGAGCATTTCTAAAATCACCTTGTATTCTACTTGTTTCAGAACTACCTCCTTGTAAAGAATAAGTTAAACTTTCGTTATTCAAAAGTTTCTTTTCACTTATATCATATATTTTAGATGCAACAGGAATTCTATTATTTTTAATAATATCAGCTGAAGATTCACCAGGTTTAGATTTTACTATATTTTCAAGTTGAGATAAAACGTTTTTTACATTAGGTCTTTGTCTTATATCAATTAGCCTTTGTTGTGTTTTAGCTTCTTCCTTTTCTCTTTGTTCAAAAGCAAACTTTTGATCTGCACTTTCTTCAGAAAATAATTTATTTTCAAAAGCAGGAGTAATATCTCCTGTTTTCATTTGTTTGTCAAATTCTTCAACTAACTTAGGACCAACACGCCTACCTAAAATATTACCCACATAAGTACTAAACTTAACAGGTTGGCCGGTAACTTTATTTACTGGGTTATAATTTTTCATAATACTGACAAACTGATTGTCAATATCACTAACTATTTGCTCAAGCTTTGTAGGATTTTTTATTATTTCAGCTATAGGCACTCCTCTTTCTGCACCCCATTTTTTTAATGAAAATACACCTAACTTAATGTATTGTTCTTTTAAATCTCCAGGAATAATTTTAGTTTCTTGATATTCTTTAACTAAATTTTCTACAGTTCTACTTTCTTTAGCTGAATCCTCTTGCGTGTTTGCAGTTTGATCTTGACCAAAATCTGCGTCTTGTATTTCTTTTACATCACCGACAGTTAGCTCCCCGTCATTTAGTTTTTTTGACAATGTTGTTAAAAACTCTACAATATCAATCTCTCCTTTTAAAGAAAACCCAGGTTGTGTACCGGTTGTTTGTTTTAAGAAATTTGGTAGTTTTCCAAAAATAGCTAAAATACCTTTATTTTCTTTAGCTTCTAAATTAATTTTAGGTAATTCTTCTAAAAATTCTGTTAACACTTCGTCAAATAGTCCAGCGTCATAATTATTTTTAGTCGCAGCATAAATTCTATTATATGCGCTAGGATTGTTTAATTTTAAATGTTCTAGTATTTGATCAGCAAAAGGTTTGAACGCCTTAGGATCAGCTCCTAGTGCCTCTGTGAACAACAGATGCCCTATTTCATGAGTGCTTGTAAAGCTTTTACCGTTGTTTATAGCATTTTTCTTAGAAATAACAATATCATAAACTCTTTTACCTGTTTTAGTATTTTCACTTACGTAATTTATTCCATTAAGACTACCGCCTTCAACACCCTCAGCAAACCTATTTATTATACTTTTAGCTTTTGTTTCTTTTTCAAATAAACTACTGTTAGGATCTGCAACTCTTTTCATGATAGCTTTTTCAAACTCTTTAATAACATCTCCATTGTTATCAGAAGCAAAGTAAGAAATGCTTAATCCTTTTTTACCTAATCTTTTAACTAAATCTAAATCTTTTTTTATATTTTTATCAAACGTTTCTACCTGCCATATTTTTTGAGCACGTTTTTTTATGTCTTCGGGTTTAGTATTTTTGTTTTCGTTTTCTAATTCTGTTTTTGCTTTATCAAAATATTCAGACTTTTGATCTTCGGGTAACAATAAAACACTAGCTACGTAATCTTTTTTATAATCATTTCTAGCAACCTCATAAACATCAAACATCATTTTTGCGTCCAATAATAACTTGTCTTTGTATTTTTTATTTATTTTCCCTTGTTTATAACTATCTATAATATCTTCAGCTTGTCTTCTTAATTCTTCTTGTTTTTGAGTTGCGGTATAAAATAAACCAAACCCTATAGGTTCAAGATTTGCATCAACTTTTTTATATAAGTTCTGAATTTCATTATTAATCTCTTGATTTAATTCTCCTAATCTTTTCTTTGCAATTTTAAAACTAGAAGTTCTTTGGTCCATGCCAATTTCCCCTGTAACACTATTTCCAAAAGCTATATTTTTTAATTCGTTTTCTTGTTTAGTTAAGTCTTGGATTTTTTTATTAGTGTTAAAATCTGAAAAAGGTCTAAGCATAGCACCACCTAGTTGTGGTACCGTAGATAATTGAAAACCTAAAGCGTAACCAGTAAAAGTAGCCTCACCTACGCCATCAAACAATTGATAACCTTGTTTAGCTCCTCTACGGTAATCAATATAGTTTTGTCCAAAAATAGTTGCACCCTCAAAAAAACCTTCTAAAGGACCATCTTTAAATACCCCAACTTTCATTGTTCTACCTATATAGTTACCTATACCCTCGTTTACTAAATTTCTTTTACCTTGTTTTGTAGCAGCGTTAATACTTCTGTTGAATATTCTAGCTGTAGGTAAATAACCTAGACCACCTTCTAACGTGGCATAACCAGCTGAAACCGCCATTTTTTCTAATAAACTAGTTCTATCACCGCCCTGCTTTTCTTCTTCATCTAACATGTTTCTAGTCTCACCATAACTTCCACCCGCTATTAAACTCAAACCTGGTACTATACCTAAAGCTAAAGCTGTTAAAGTTCCTGTTTGACCAATAGTTGCTTCTGCTAAAAAAGTACCTAAATTTTCCCAGCTTTCCCAACCTTTTTCAAAAGTAAAAGCACCAAGAGCGTCGTCAAATTTAACTTTACCAATAGAGTCTGCGTATTTATCTTCAATTCTTTTTCTTTCTATTTCAATATTTTCTCTTACTTCATCAGATTTTTTATTAAAAAATTCAGAAGCCTGATCTTCATTGACACCTTCAGCTACATCTCCTAAAAACTGTAATCCTCCTTCTTTAGCTAATGCAAATGTTTGAAATATATTACTATATGCTTCATCCATTTGTTTTACGCTCCAATCATATTCTTTCTCTAAATATTTTAATTCAGTACGGTTGTTAGCCACTTGAGGTGATAATTCTGTAATATCTTTAAATAAACCCTGAAGAGTAGACTGTACAGTAGTATTTTTCTGTACTAATTCTTGATATAGTTCAAAAGTAGCTTTAGGCACAACTTTACCATTATTTAATTTAATAGTTTTTAAATTTGCGCTTTCTTCGTTATATGTTTTAACTAGATTATTATAAATATTTATACTAGATTCTGTAGGTAATTCTTCAGGATCACCTAAAGCTTTAATTTGTTTTTCTAAACTTTCTACTTTTTTGTAATCACCTAATCCTTCTAAATTAAAATTATAATCAGGATCTTGAAACTTAGAAACAATAGAGGTTAAATTAAAAAGATCAGGACTATCTTTATACTCATTATTTATTAAAGAAAATTCTTCTGATTTTTTAATATATTCTTTTTCTTCTTTTAATGTTTCTCTTACTTTAAGTGGAATTAAAATTTCTCTTTGATCTGAAGGAAGTTTAGATAAAAAACTATCAGCTTTATATTTTATTAAATCTTCTTTAGCTTGCGTTTGAATATTAGCGCTAGCCACTGCTTCTATTTGTAATTGGTCTGGTTCAGCAATAGGTTCCCAAGGTAAATTAAATTTACTTGGATTAATAATCATTTCTTTAGCTTCTTTTAATCGCTCTATATAAGGAGCAAAAGGAACATTAACTATATTTCCATCTTTATCTTTATCTACTCTGTATATTAATTCGTTTTGTTTAAAAATCTTACCAGTTTCAGGATCTCTAAAATCCTCTTCCATTACAGATTTTATTAAATCATTATTTGTTTCTGGGTTGTAAGGTGTTAATTCAGCCGATGTACCTTGAATAGTAAAGTCAATAGGTTCAAGAAATTTTAATTCTTCTTCAGGCGTTAGCTCTATTGATTTTTTATAATTTTTATATAGATTTATATTTGGATCTTCAATTTTATTTTCTTTAAAAGAGTTTTTTAATAAATCTAATTCACCTTGTATTTTATCTTTTGATAAATTTTGTTTTTCAAGATTAATAACCAAACCTTCCATTTGTTGCACTTGATCATTGGACCAGTTTGGTTTTGCATCACTTCTTAAAGAAGTTTTCAACGTATTCAATTGTTGTTGAATTTCTTCTTTAGGTTTTTTTTGTTTTTCTAAGTCTAGAACTAGATTTTCCATTTGGCCTAGTTCTTGGACTGTCCAGTCTATATGATGCATAAAATTACATATTTATATTATAACCGTCAAGCACAGATGAATCATTTGTTTTTTCGCTAGGTTCTTCACCTAATATTTTTCTAACCTCGTCTTTAATTTGATTTTTTCTTGACACAGTATAAGACCCTTCTAAAAGTTCAGATATTAATGTTGATAAGCTGTTTTTATCTGCTAAGTTATATTCTTTTAATTTTTCCCATTCAGCCGGAGCTCCTTGAAGATCAGTAGTAACAACCCCTGAGTTATCTACGTTTAATATTGTTTTAAATGTTAAAGGTTTTACAGGGCCTGAATTAGGATCGACAGGTCCCATTACTGGTATTTCTTTACCTACTTTTATTTGTCCAGGTATAATTGTTACTTGTTTACCACCTAACATTATATTTTTAGAGCCTAAAAACTTTCTAATGTCTTCATCTGTGCCATTTTGTAAAGTATCGATCATTGATTGAGCAATATCTTTATTGCTGTTTTCACCTGGTTCTTCAATTTCAATTTCTTCTTTATTTATAGTTATATTTTTAGGTAAAAGTTGATCATAATAACTTTCCATACCTGATCTAAAAGCTTGTTCTGATTTTAAATCAAAAAACCCTAATCCATCTATACCGGTTTGTAGTGGTTCACTATTACCTAATACCTGTTGGTAAATTATTTGAGCACCATCTGGATCAGATTTTAAATAACTATCTATGATAGCATCTTTTTGTTTTTTAGTCATTTGATTAACTAATTCAGTTTGTAAAACGTCTTCAGTTATTTTAAAATCACCTTCTTTTCTAGTTTGTCTTTTGTAAAGATTTAAAAATTCATCTTTAACTTTTCCATTATCCTCTAACCAATACATGGTTTTCATAAATTGATCTTTAACTTTAGGAACCATACCTGGATCATAAGTTAAAAAAATATCAGCTTGTTGATCTATATAACCTGGGTTGTTACCTTTTTCATCTTTATAACCTTTTTTAATTTGATCACTTTGCATACGTATTCTAAAAGCACCAGATTCATCCATGTAAAACTGAGAATTAGAATTGTTTGCCAAGCCCATTAATGCAGGCATACCAAAATTATATGTGTTAGTATAAGGTTTACCCACTGTAGCAACTTGACCTTGACCACCTGTGTTACCAGATAAATATCCATCTTCTGCATATGTGTCAACTGCTCCTTTCATTGTATTGGCTAAACCTAAAAACTCACCTAGTTTTTTACCAAAAAAATCTTGACGTTCCATTGCAAACTTTCTTTCTTCTGGGCTTTTAGCATTTTTAACCTGCAAACCCCATTTTGTTGAAGAGTTAATAAGATTGTAACCAGTTTCATAAAAGCTATTATTGTTAATACCACTTCTCCCTAATTGCCAAAGTAATTTTTCTTTTTGAGTTTCACCAAATTTAAAATTATCTAATTCAATTTTTTTAGCAGCTAACATCATGTCATTTTCTTTTTTAAATGCTGCTTGTTGTTGCTCTTGTTGCATCAACTGGTTTTGCTGTATTCCTTTAGCTAATATTTCACCGCTTTTATCTAAACCAATAGGTTGATTACTTTCATACGCTCCTCTTGGGTTATAGTTTCCAGTAAATCTTGGTAATTGAGTTGCCATATTTTATATTTTATTATTGTCCAAACACTCCAGCTTGACCTAGTGTGTTTGTTAAACCTGTTACAGAGTTCATCAACCCTGGTGTTAAAGCCGCTGATTGATTTCTATAGTTTGCTTCCATTTGTTGTTGCCCTGTTATTTGAGCTTGTAATCTATTAAGCTTTTGATTGTCTCTTTGTTCTTGTTGACCATAAACAAATTCTTTACCTAGTATATCAGCTTGTTGTAATCTTTGTTGTTCTTGAAGTTGAAGCTGTTGTTGCTGAGCTTCACCCTGAGCTTTTAGCCTTTCGTTGTCTGCTTCTTGTTTTTCTATTGTTGCAGCAACACCTTTTTTACTTCTTAATGCGGCTTGAGCTAATGCTGTTGCACCACCGGCACTTGCTCCAGTTGCTCTTAACGTATCTAATGTATTTGCCAAAGCTATATCAGCTTCTTCCGCTTGCATTTCTGCCGCTTGTGTTGCAACACTTAATTGGTCATAAGGATTTTTTATCATACCACTAAGATCTTCTACACCAGCATATGGATCAATTATTTCTTGCCTATTGCTTTCTAGTATTTCTAATTGTGTTTGCATTCTTGCTTTTTCAGAAGCAGCTCTTTTCGCTCTTTTATTTGCACCAAACATACCTATTCCAGAAGTTAATAAATTTAAACCCCCTGAAACTATTCCAGCAATAGCCATGCCACCAAGACCCATTGTAACACCTTCTGGTGCTACAAATAAAAATTGGTATAATATATTTAAAATTTCTTCCATAATCTTTTAATATGATGATTGTACGTAGTTTGATGAAACAGCAAATAATTCTTTTGCTCCACCAAGATTTGTTGTTATGTCTGTAGAAAAAGTTACTGTAGCAAAATAAGCTTTTATACCAGTAATGTTAGCTCCAAAACTTACTTCCCCTGTATTAGCCGTGCTTCTGTTTACTAAGTTTGCAACGTACTTGTTTTCTTTTCTTACAAAACCAGCATAATATCTATTAACTGGTGGATTTTTTGATCCAAAAACTTGTATATATGAATTTGGTGAAACAGGTTGGCCATTGGCAGGGTTTATAGCATATTCTCCGTCGTTATAACTTAGTGCGGTAGGGTTTGCGGATGTAGATGTTACATCGGTATTAGAATCCCAACCACTTAAAGTAGTATTTCCAGTTACCTTTTGATTTTCTCCAGTAATATCCGAAACAAAAGATGTAGCCTCCCAACCATTACTACCTTCATAATTAACTGTTTGAAAACTTTTTTCAATACTTACGTGTGGATTAAATATAAAAGTAATAGAAGTTTTCCAATTTGAAGCAGGCCCAGCTGTTAAATCATCATAAAATTTTCCTCTTTCTCTAAACGTACTATAATGTTGCCATAAACCTTCGTTTTTTAAACTATAAAATCTATCTCTTAAGCTAAAAACAAAGTCCGGCATATAAGTAAAAAAGCTTGTCCAACCTCTAACAACTTCATCAAAAGCAAGAGTACTATAAGAATTTAAAGCACCAAGACCGGTTGACTGCATTGACACCACATACTGCTTATTATGAATATCCCATCCACCAATTAGCTTTGTGGTAAACCTACTACCCATTTTATCACGGAAAAAATCATACATCCCGTAATTATTTATTTCTGTAATGCCATCGAGTGATAGTCTAAGAACAGCGTTTCTATTTCTATCAGTAAAATATTTTCTATATCCATAAACCGCAAACGATTCTGGGTTTTTACTTATTCCAAAATTACCAGCATAAGGTTGGATTGTACCTATGGTTGTATTTATACTTGTAACAGCACCACCTCCTTCAGCTGAATATATAGCATCTTTATCTATTAAAGCTCTACTAACTTTACTTTCTTGAAATATAATTAAATTAGTATCTTCAGCATATAATTTTTGTATAGAACCATTAGCGGGATCAGCTGATTTAGTTATATCATCGCCTACAGAAAAAACATTAGTATTGTTTATACCAGTTCTTGAGTTAAATATACCTGAATATATTAAACTGTTTTCTCTAATAGTACCATTTGGCTCGTCTTCAACTAAATAAGCTTTTGGACCATAAGACACATTTGTGTTATTATAACCACCTCTTATTCTAGCTTCTTCTACAACCCAGCTAACCGCCTCTTGAACATCACTACTAGCTTGTCTACGGTAACCACCAATAGTTTGAGGTATACCTCTAGAGCCATCCCAAAACGGAATTTGCTTAGTTGAATTTTCGCTAATTTTTCTTAATAAAAAATTGTTAAAATATTTAACTTCAATTAATGCTCCCATATAATTATCACTTATTTTTAATTTAACTTACTTATGTAATAACTAAGTTATCTAATTCTGCTTGTGGTATTGTAATTGGCCAATCATTATCTGAACTAGAATAAGGATTGTTACAAAAAGTATTGTTTGTTCCATTAATTATAGAACCAGATCTTGTACAAAAAGAACTACAAAAACTACTTTGACCAGTACCTTCTAAATAATCATCTACTATGCTAATACTAGTGCTAAACATTAAACCGTTATAATTTTCAATGGTTATAGTTCCATTTCCGTTTCTATCAACAGGTCCACTACCACTACCACCTCGACCACAGTTATAAGTATTGTTTGATGGATATTCATTTTTAAATGCCGAAGTATAATCTAATACATAATTTCCATCGCTATTTTGAGGTAAATTTTGAAATCCATCAAAAAATTGATAATAACCTACAGACTCAGGCTTAGCAGGATTTGCGGACACATGAATAAAGCAAACAGTACAAGTTTCAGCATCGTCTCTATCATTAAATTCGTAACAGTAATTTAAAGCTGTAGTTGTTATTCCATTACCTATAGTGTAAACAACGGTATCTTTTTTATCATCATTACTATTATTGTCATTACCATCTATAGCCTCAACTGTTAACGTATAAGGAACTATAGGTCCACCATTCCAAGTTAATGTTGCTGTGGTTTCTGCAATAGTTGATGTAGATGCAAGTGTAAAATAATTTTGAGATGTAATATCGGCACCAGCAGCATTTTCAACTTTTAAAGTCCATAGTATTTGTTGACCAGTGTTTATGTTTGCTGTAGGTGTACTGGAATACGCGCCATTTTTAGCGGTAATAGTTCTAAATATGCCCGTGGTAGAATAGTCTAACGTAAGTGGCACCGAAGAACCTTCAACCGCACTATTAAAATAAATAATAGGAAATTGATTTTTTAGTTCAATTGGCTTTACGCTAGCGCCTGTTGTTGCGCTTGCATCAGTAGGTTTTTTTAATGTCCAAGCAAAAGAAAAATCAAACACATTAGGTGTAAGTTGACTTGTTGCTTCACTATAAAAATTAGTTAAAGAAGTGCTTGTAAGATAAGCATCTTTTATTCTAATATTATAATTATTACTATCGTTAACATTGTTTCCAGGCGTTGGATCGTATAGTTCAAAAAATGGACCACCAGTAGCATCTGTGCTTATTTCAGTTCCATCAGGACCTATAATGCTTGTAATTTCTAAATTCCATTCACCATTATTTCCTGAATATTCCGTATAATCTAAATCAAACCCAGCATTGTTTATTAAAGTAAAATTACTACTTAAAATATTTAAACTAGAGCCAGTTCCACCTACGCTTTCTAAAAAATTACTATTAAAATTACCAAACCCCGTGGCTCCATCGTTTGAATCTAATATTAAATTGTTCAAATCAGTTATTAAACCAGACGTAGATGTCTCCCAATATATATCTATATTTGAAACAACTGGTTCTGTTTCTAATATTGCTAAATTTTCAACAGTATAATAAGGTGAATTACTTTGAGCAATTACACCAAATTGTTGCGAAGGTATTTGGGATGTAGTTATTGATGCTACAAAAGGATCTGATTCAGCTCTAAAAAAAGCAAAATAAGGATTTGTGTTTGAAGTTATAGGAAAGTTTACGCTACAAGGATTAGCTTGTTGAGTAATGTTTGGACTTCCAAAATTAATAGTTGGTGTATCTAATTCCGCGCAAACAGTTGTAGTTTCGTTAGCGCCTCCAGCTGTCCATATTGTAATATTAGGAGCTTCTCCACAGGCCACATAAGCCACTTCATCGCCTACAGCGTTAGATTCAAAGCTATATAAAAAACATTCAGCCGTAGTGGTTAAAGATTCTTGAACCTCAAATGTATCAAATAAATCTTCAATTTGATTTGTAGTAAATGTTCTTTGGTCAGGATAATATTGTCTATTACCTCTGTTTGAATATGAAGGAATACCTGGTGATCCAGGTGAGGTGTTTTCAACTCTACCAAATAATTGAACTGAACTTCTAAAAGTTCTATCTGTTGGACCAACCTCACTAAGATCTCTAGGAACTTTATTTATATTATCATTAAGTAAAACAATATAAGAATTACTTAAATCTTTAGTGTTATCAATAGGATTTCCTTTTAAAGCACCTGCGGTGTATATATTATAATAATCTTGCTCATTTTGTTTAACTACAATTTTATAAGAATACCATCCTAAAGGATTGTAATCTACACTTGTAGCATCACCATTATAAACGCCGGGATAAAAAGTGTTATTATCTACTGTTGTTTCTATAGCGTCATTAAATAATACTTTCAAAGAGTTTCCAGGCCAATTTTGAGGTTCTACACCTGAACTAATGTATGGTGAATAAATAGTAGATCCAATATATTCTTGACCGTTAGCCACTACCGTTTCTTTATTGTTAGATAAAATAACAGTAGATTGTCTTCCAAATTTATCTGAAAGAACAACACCCACCTGATAATTTCTATTTGTTTTTAAACTAGCATTTGGATATTCGACAACGCTTGTACTGTTTTCATCACCACTTGCTGGTGTAAAAATAAAACTTTCTCCTGCAACCGATGTAACAGTATTACTTACTTGTATTTGAGTTATTGGAGTTCCAGTAACTTCTACAACCGTTGTGCCTGTTGGCACAGCACCTGGATTACTTGAAGTTATAATACTTCCTGTTTGAATTGTTCCAATTATATTATTTATGTTTATTTTAGTACCTGTTACTAAAGCGCCATTTTGAGTAGCACTACCGGTTTTTAAATCAAAAACAGATTTTTCGCTAGCGTTAACATTGTAGTTTAAAAAAGCTGGTGGAGTGTGTTTATCTTGAAAATTTCCATAAACTATTCTATTGCTTATAATTTCTTGTGATAAAGCTTTAACTGGTACCTTGTCATACACTCTTATTAATTCACTTTCAGGTAAAGTTTTAAAAGGTTTTTGAGCTTGATAGTCATATTCGTATATTTTAGATGTTCCAGACGCTGTAGCAATATCTGCAACTGGAATACTAGTAACAACTTGTACAGCAAGACCGTCAGACTCTTTATACAAAATATCTAATTCATTTATTTTATATTCAGAATTAATAGCGTTAGCAGCAGCTGGTAATGGTACTCTTAAACCTATTCTATTTACTTTGTTTTCCATAAAATCTACCACAGTAGATTCAAAAGTTTGTTGTTGATCTCCTTCTCCATCTGTAGCGCTAGCCCCTTGCTTGCTATTTAAAAAATAACCATCTTGCTTAGGTATAAAACATGACTGAGTAAAAGGAGCCATGATTGAATATTCTCCATCATCAAACCTAAATCTATAACTAAATTTAATAAATTTATCTGTTAAAAAATTAGGATCACCCCCATATGCTTTTTCATAATATGGGTTTGGATTTATAACAAGAGTTTCTGCGCTTGCTAAAGTTATAGCGTTACTAACAGATAACACACCTGTAGCTGGATCGTACCCAGTTGTTGAAGTGCTCAGTGATATTACACTACCTGTTGAATTAATATAACTAACAGGTAAACCTGGAGGAAAAGCGGTTGAGTCTAAATAAATACCATCAGCAAAAGAAACATCAGTTACAGGAAAAGAAGTTAAAGCTGTTATAGCAACAGTTCTACATGTACCACCATCAGGATATGCTATACTAACAACGTCTTTCATTGTTGTCTCGTATGTTCCAGATCCTCCTAATGAACTATCTTTCCATAACTCTATAGATTCATAAGGATTATAAGTGGCCACGCTAATTTGGTCTTCATTATAATAATAACCTAAAGCTTTATTAACGTTTATTTTTCTAGGTTGATTTCTATTGTCCGTCCAAAATAAAACATCTTCCAATAAATTAACACCATAAATATTATTTTGTTGAGAAAAATTTAAATAAGCGCCATCTATTATTTTACTAGAAACAGATCCACCAACTGAATCAAATTGTATTTTGTATATACAATGATTTGATCCTACACCTGTAGGAATATAATTTCCAGTAGTATTATCTGTAAGAAAAACATAAATACAATTGTTAGTTTCATCAGAAAAATATCCAATTGATTTAATACCTGCGGGCGTAAAAGTATGGCTTATATTATTACCTAAAATATTTTCTAAAGCACCGACATCAGCACCTTCAGATCTACTTATCTGAGCATTAATAGCATTTCTATATTCACCTTGAGGAACCAATCTAGCATCTAGATCTTTGTTCATCTTAGATTTTATAAAAGCATTTTTAACTTCTGCCATATTTAAGTTTTAATCCATTTAGATTTACCTCTCATTGTTTGAACAATTTCATTTGCTTTTAAATTTGATAATCTAATTTTAGCATTTCTTAAAGTTGCTCTTGCTTCTTTTTTAAATCTTTGTATTACATACTCCGGTTGATTAATTCTACTAGCAAGTATTGCATGTTTTAAATAAGAATACATAGCCTCTTCAGCCATTTTAGGTATTCTAGTTTCTAGATCACTAGCTAAACCATCAGACACATATTGAAATAATATTATTTTATCAGCTAAATTTCCTGAAAAAGAAATTTTACCTTCTCTATCATTTATTGTAAACCATCCGTTGGCATTAGCTAACTCAGGACTCATCCCATATAATTGGCCATATCCAAATAAACTTCCACCATAACCATAATAATAATCATAAGCTCCCCATGCGTCCAAAGAGTTTGTGGTATTGGTATTATTAAAATCACTTAAATAATTATCTCTCCATCTTTTTTCTACAATAGATGTGCCTGTTATATTATTATCGTGAGTATCTTGAATCGGAGTACCTAAGGTATCCTGGACTGGCATTGTATAAGGATTGCTTGTTAAAGTTGTAGGGTATATAATATGTTTAACACCTTGGGTATCAACCCAAGAAAGCTCTACATAATTAACATAATCTTGAGGCATTATAACACTAAGCCCTTTTGGTATTGTTAATTCTTGAGATTTTACACTACGCAGCGTATCATAACTAAATTCTTGCACGGCCCTTTTTATATGAAAAATAACATCTGTTCTTTTAACATCTTGTATTAGTTTTCCAGCGCCAACAAATCCTGTTATAAAATTATTAACAATATCATTTAATTTTATGTAAGCATATGATCCGTAATTTTCTTCTACTGTATTTCCAAAAGCTTTATCAGCAACTGTTTTACCATAATTACCACCATCTAGTTTTTTTAATTGGCAAACAATATTTAAACCATTAACTGGAGCTACGTTAAAAACAATAGTGTTTGTATTAACCTCTACACTCCAAACCCCACCATATTCAACCCATGATCCAGGTACCGCTGTGGAACTATAATATAATTTAAAGTTGTTTTCTCCAAAATTAACATTAGTTGGATCAGAACTGTAATATGATAAATCAGTATCAAATGTAGTTGTAAATTTAGTTTGTGTACCGTCTCCAAGAAAACCTTGGGCACCTTCATAATACTGTCTGTTATTTTCTGTTAATAGTGACATTTATTAGCTTTTTGAATTTATTTCGTCTGCTTGACTTGCTTGAGCTGCCATTTGCACAATTTGAGGGTCTCTTATTATTACACCAGCATACTCTAATATTTTTAATATTACCTGTGTTTGTTCTGTATCGTTTATTTCAAATTGAGTTGAAGCGCTAGAATCGTAAATATATTGACCTAAGTTTCCATTAGAATAACCCCAAACAACATCCGCAGGTTTTCTTATGTATGATACAGATACATCTGAAGCTGTGTTAATAGTTTTAGGTTCAACAAATATTCTTGTTTCCCCAGCAAGACTACCACTTACTCCTGGACTTATTTGCTCGTATAAATAAACGGGAAAAGATTTAGAAGGTTTTGTTAAAGGAGATAGTTTTTGGTAAAGTAAATCGTTTCGATCTACTCTTTCTATCTCTATAGAATCTTTAAATATTACTGTACCTATTCTATGAAGATCATTGGGAGGTAAAAAATATGAAGATGTGTTAATAGAATCTACTGTAAAGGTAGCCCCAATATTACCACCAATAACAGATACCGTGTCTCCAACCGCATAGTTAGCGCCGGAATTAACAATAGTAACATTTTGAATAATTCCGTTTGGAGGAGATGTTAAAGTAAAAGTACAATCATTGTTTCCTCCAACAATAGTGAAAACATCACCAACGTTGTATGATTGACCTTGCGTGTTAATAGAAATACTAGGTACTCCTGAGTTATTAAAACTTAATATATTAACTGTTAATCCTGCACCACCTAGTGGCGCTACGCTTGTTGGATAATTGTTTTGAATACCATATCCTGTTCCTGGTGTTAATAAATTAGAAATATTTACATTAACTAAATTTGTATCAACTGTTAACCCTGTTCCACTTCCTGTAATGGAGTTTGTTTGAACATTAATATCAGGCACAGAATAACCATTACCACCTTGTATAAGGCTTAATCCTAAAATATTTCCAGCTGCATTAAAAGTAGTAGGTCCACTAGTTTTAAAAGCTGATATGGCTGTATCTAAATTTTGTTGCCTATTGGCATATTCGTTGTTAGTTTGAGGTATGCGTAATTGTTGATTTAAATCTTCAAAATATTTTTCAAAAATTTCTAATTGTACCTGTGTAGCTGTTTTATTAAATTCATCTGGTGTTAAATAACCTCGTTGTTCTTTATTTAAAATAGATAACACCGTTGTGTAAACAGTATTTACGTTTATTGCCATATTTTTTTTATTATAATATAGAGGCGAAATTAATCGCCCCTATACTATTATTACAGGTTAAAATAATTTTTTCTCTATTGTTTTATAAACCTCTACACCTTCATCTGTTTTAAACCACGCAGCTAATGCTGAGTAAGGGTTTTCTTCAAAAGGTATTGTCATTAATTTTCTATTATTCGATCCCCAGTGAAACGTTCTTTGATCTTGAGACAATGCAATTAATCCAGCTTCCATAGCTTTCAAACCTACATTTCTTAATTGTACGTTTTCATCATTAGCTAAACTTATAAATAAGTTAGGATCTTTTTTAGCGAATAATAATAAATCTCTTTTTAATTCTTTAGAACTCATTTTAGAAACTGAAGATCCTTTTTCAACTCTTAAAATTGCTTCAGCATAATCTACATCCATAGATTTTGCAGCATTTAAAGCATCAAGTTGTTTTTCTAATATATCTAATTCATCTTCTGCTTCTGCTACAGGACTATATTCTTCAAATAATCTATCTTTTAAAGGATGATATATTGAGAGAAGTTTTTGTAAGTTTTGTTTTTCTTTAGACACTTTTAAATCTCCATTTTTAAAAATAATATGTCCTAAAGTTGCCTCACCTTTTTGCTCATCTACAAGTGGTGAATCTTGATTTGTAGCATATCTTATTTCTCTTTGTTTACCTGTTGAAGGATCAAACCAAAGTAAAGCGTGTTTTCTTGTATGTCTACTAGGTATTGTTAATGTTAAAGGACTTTTATTTCCTTTTAAATAATAAATTCTGTCTTTTATTTCCCAAGTATTTTTGGGTTTTGTTTCTTTTTTTACAACAACTGGAGCTTCCATAACTGGTGCTTCTACAGTTTCTTGTATATTTTTAGCTTTTGCCATGATATAATATAATTTAATAGTTTTAAAAAAAATAAAGGTAAGGCCCCACTTTATATGAGGCCTTATCTTTATGCGAAGTGATTATACTCCTTTGAATAGTACAAAGTTGTTAGCACCTTGAGTCACTAAACATCTTTCAGAAAGGAAGTTAACTTCCATAGCATCAAGAGTTGAAGTGTAAGCACCACCAACTGAACCAGTCAACCAAGACTTCATTCTTCTGTCGTCTCCTTGCGAAGCTCTATATCTAACATGAAGGAATGGTCTTCTAATGTTTGTACCTAAAATTTGATCATATACAGTTGAAGTTCCAGCAGGTATTAAAACTCCTTCAATAGAGTTAAACCCGTTGATACCACCTCTTGTAGATATATCGTTTAAGTATTTCCAATCAGTTTTGTAGAAATCATAAGAACCTCTTCTAAAACCGCTGAACCCAAGGTTCAATGCCATTTCTTCAGAGTTTTCAAATAATCCAAAAGCAGTTCCACCTGAACCACCAGCAGAAATAGCAGCAAGCATGTCATCAAAATCCAAAGATGTTTGTCTTTGTAAGAATAACATGTTTTCTTCAATTGCTCCTTGAGTATCTAAGTTTTTAAGTATTTCATCAAAATCTCCTATACCGTTAGCAGCAGTAAATCCTACTTGTACGTTACCTCTTGCCTGTATAGCAGCGAATAAACCTTGCGTACCTGGTAAAAGACTAGCTTGATAATTACCAGCTCCAGCGTTTGCGTTAAGTTCACCTTCTACTAATGACATTTCTAGGTAGTCTTCAAATCTAAGTCTAGTTTCAGACTCAGCTTTTAAATACCATAAGTAACCATTTGTACCATCTTCAGTAGCAACTTCTACCCAACCGATCTGAGCAGTGTCAGAACCAGAAACCACGTATTGATTTCTTATAATAATTGGTGAGTTAGAAAATTGAGTTAACTGAGGTGTAATAGATACACGACCAGCAGAGTTTCCAGCTCCTGTACCTATTGAAGTTCCTTTTGAGTAATCAGAACCGTAAACAAAGATCTTAAGACCAGTTGTTCCACCTGCACCACCCGGAGGGAATGCAGCCGCGATTGTTTGACCACTATATAGTTGAACCTCAATGTGAGCAACGTTACCTAACGTACCTCCACCTCCGGGAGCACCAGTATCAGTAACAATAGCTTTAGCTTCAGCACCTGTTCCAGGATCCATAATAACAATAGTATCATTGATAGATATTACGTTAGCAACAGTTCCTCCATTTACAGTAGTTAAATCTAAATGAGCCGCATTAGCTAAAGTTGCAACATCAGTGTAAGCAATATGTAATCTGTTTTGTTCAGACCAAATAACTTGATCTGATGTCATAGGCATTTCAGCGCCTACCATTCTAAGGAATCCAGATAAAGTTCTGTTTCCATATCTTTCTACTTCTTGCTCATATATCTCAGGAAGATACTGTTGTGAAAAGTTCACTCCAGCAGCACCGTCAAACTGAAGATAGTTTGTAGCTAAAAGTTGTTGTGTTTGTGATGGGATTAAACTCCCAAATTGTGGTTGTAAAGCCATAATAATAATAAGTATTTTTTAGTTAAATTTTCGTTTTTTAATTCTAAGTTTTGAAGAATCATCACCAGAAATAGCTTTTACTTTCATTCCACCTACAAATATATCACCAGATACTGTTTTACGAGGATCATTAGAAATATTTTTAGATGATGTTACAACCTCTTTTACAGCATCAGCTTTGCCTTGCTCATAAAAATGTTGTGCGATAGTATCTGCATTACTAGCAGCATATAAAGCTTTGTGATAACCTGTTTGATCCTGTATTTCACCCTTATCATCTAAGAACGTCTTAACGAAGTTTGAAATATCGGATTGGTTTTCACCTACTTGATTTGGATTTTTAACAGAATATCTAAATTTTTTTTCACCTAAATTGAAATCAAAACCTTTGAAATCCTTGGTAAATAAATTTTTTGTTTTCTGTACAAATTTATCATGTACTGCTTTATTGGTTTTTTGTTCTTCGGTATATCGGTTAAAAAAATCTAAAGCTTTTTGTTGATCCTGAGTTGTACCGGGTCTCAACTTGATCTCCGCATAATACTTACTCTTAGTTTCTTCTAAAAAGTTTTTAGCTTTTGCAACTTCTTCTTTAAACGCAAGTTTTTTCTTACGTATTTCTTTTGGTTCATCCATTTCATCGTCATAATCAAAATCTTCTAGCATAAGATCCATATCTTCTACATCTAAATATGGTTTGGATGATTTATAATATTCTTTAATTAAAGATTTATTATCAATGTTACTATAATCGGCATTAAGTCTTACATAATCTTGAATATCTCCACCAGTCTCTTCCATAAAATTAACTAATTTTTCTATGTTTTCTGGTAAAGGTTTTCCAAGCACTTTTTCATCTTTTTTAGCCTCAGCAACTTCTTTTTTTATTTCTTTTATTTCTTCTTTTTCTTCTTCAGTAATTTCTTGTATAGGAGATTTTACTTCTTCGGTGGCCCGTACTTCTTCAACCACTTTTTTGCTGTCGACACCGTCTGGTTGTTCTTTGATAATAGCATCGCTATCATTTGTCTCTTGTGTTTGAATGGCATCTTCTTCTTTTTTAGGTATTTGAACTTTTATAACATCAGGTGTTATCTCCCCTGTTGCTTCGGGTTTAGTTAAATCAACCTTTGCAATAGTACTTTTTACTTTTTTACCTAAGTTTTTAGGTTTTGATTTTAATTTAAAATCACCTTCTTGTTTGACCTCAACGGCCGCTTGTTGTTTTGACATAATATAATATAATATAAATTAATAAAATTTAGGGATTAAAATCTTCTATTCCAATCTCCACTGCTTGATTACCAGTTTTTTCAAAATCAGTTGGTAATAAAGCTTCTTGACGCTGTTGAATCATTTTTGATTGCTGCGACGCTTGTAGTTTTGTTCTTTTATCTTTGCGATCTTCTATTTCAGCTTCTTTTTGTTGTGTGGCTTGTATTTTAGCTTGAGCTAATTGCATTTCATAACCATACTCTTCAGACATTAATTGTCTTTTTATTTCAGCTTCAGTTTGCATTCTTTGTATTTCAAACTGAGACTTTGCTTGTTCAATATTTACCTGTGACTCTGTTAATGCTTGTTGTTTTTGTAGTTCAGCTAAAGCAGCTGCTTCGCTAGCTTGTTGATTAGCTTTGCCTTGAGCTTGTATATTTTGTAATTGTATTTGTTGATCTTTTTCAGCTTTAATTTTTTGTTTATATTTTAAAGACTGATTAGCCAGCTTTAAGTTTTGTATTTCTCTTAATTCAATAGCATCTGACAAGGTAATAGCTTGAGTTTTTAAAGCTATTTGAATGTTTTGTTCTAATGTAGCTTTTTCTTCTGCTTCAGGTTCTAATTCTAAAAATATACCGAACTCATGCATGGTTAAATTTTCTATTTCTTCTAGTGTAGAAACATTAAAAGCATTTACAGAATTCATTAAGGCGTTTTTAGTTAACGGAAAGTTTAGCATATCTGCTACTCTTAAACTAATATTTTCACATGTTCTAACCGTTAAATACATTAAAGATTGTAGGATATGTTTAGTGGCAGTGTTTGATGCGTTTGCCGCCATTTTTTGTATACCAACTAAAGCGTCTTTATCTGGTTGACTACCATCCCTAGCCTCATTTAAGCCGGTTACATCTCTTATCATTTGTAAATAATATTGATAAGTCTGTATTAAAGCTTGTATTTTATTCATACCTGAAGAACTTTGTAGTTCTTGAATAGGTACTTTACCCATATTAGGGTCTCCATCTTGCGTTAAGCTTCTACCAACTATACTACCAGTTTGGAAATACATGTTTAAAGCTTCCTGAGGATTATAACTTGTTCCGTTACCAAGATCAACTTCCGCTAAACCATCTACATCTACATATACACCATCAGGAACTAATCTAGCTAATATTTGTTGAATTTTTAAATGAGTTAATTGAATCATATCAGCAAATCCAATACACTTACTTACTAAAGATTCTATTCTACCTTTATACATTCTAGGCGCACATATAGCGTAATTCATTTCTACCTTTGTTTGATCACTAAAAGGACGTGTCATGTTTTCTGCTAATTGCCATCTAAGCATTTTATTATGACCTAATATTTTAGCGCCACTATAAAGTACTTCAATGCTTCTAGCTACTCTTTCAAAATTATCATTTTCAGGTGGGTTAAAAGTATCTGGTTTTTCTAATGCTTTTGCCAACCCTTGCTCTGTTTGTTTTATTTTAAAAACCTGATTATTATAAGTTTTATATTCAAAATATAATACTTGAATACTGTTATATTGATCATCTTGTCCATAATAGTTTCTAGTATAATTACTATTACCAGGATATTTTTCTATTTCTTTTAATTCTTCGTTACTTAAATAAGGAAATTGTTTTTTAAGTTCTTCTAAACTAATGCTTTTAACTTCCCCTACATAATAAATATCTTGAAAATTAGGATCTTCCGTATATGAATAAATTAAATTTGAAGGATCTACGTAATCTACAGTAACACCATTAGCTAAATTAAAATTAGTTTTAACAGCAGATATTCCTAAAACAGTTAGATCATAAGCTAATTGTTTTTTTATTTCATCATATTTATTATAACTTAATACATTTCCTATAACTTCTTCTTCTGCTATTTCTATAGACTGTTTATAGCTTAACTGTAAAAATAAATCTAATTCTTCTTGGTTTTTAGGTAAGTTTTCAGGTTCTGGAGATGAATAAAAGTTTTTACCAGTTGCTTCATTTAACTGGTCAATCATTTCTTTGTTTTGTATGTCTCTTAAAGCATTAAATGCAAAATCTGTTCTTTGTTTTAAAGCAAAAGGATCTGAAGCAAAACTATTTATTCTATAATTTCTTTCAGTCATACCATTAACAACTATATCTACAAATTTAGATAATACTGCAACAGGCTTCCAGTCTAAGTTTAAATAAGATAAATCGCCATTAATAGAGAGTTCGTTTTTGTATTTTTGTACAGACTGTTCTCCACGAGCATACAATTTAAGTTCATGAAAATATCTCCAATTACTACTAAACCTATTGTCAGCACCTAATCCTCTGTCTCCTCTAAACCACTCTTGCTCTATCGCCTGCCCCACAAGTCGACCATATTCTAAAGTATTTTTCTCTGCGTCCGGTACTACCTGACTTGGAAAAGAACTATTTGTGTTAGTATAAATCATTTATTTTATTATTTGTGACATATTTCCCTGGTTATTATATTTCTTAAATCCTAAAGGAAACACTTCCTTTTTTAATTTAAAAATTGGCACATATTTATTTTTATTGCAAGCCATAATAGCTAAGCCAGAACTAATAGATGCATCATGTGAAGTTCTATTATTTATATTAAATTTAGCCCAATCTTCTAATGTTCTTTGAAAATACATATCTCCGTAACCATTTTGTTTTAATCCAACAAAATCTTCTATATAAGATTCAATAGCGGCTGCGTGAGCTTGTTTAATATCTTCACTTGAATTAGGTATACCACCTATTTCTTTTTCTGTAACAGACAATTTATTATAAATTTTATCTGGTCTATTCATTGCAAAACCTCTGTAACCTCTTCTTTTAAAATGATACAATAATCTAGGTTTATTATTCTCTGCAAGTATAGGCATACCATAAAATATGCAGGCCATTAAAACATCTTCAAAAAATATTTCTGCAGTTTGTGGTCTAGCTATATATTCTAAAAAAAATCTATTAGGAGGACAATCATCCATGCTAAATTTACTTAAACCATGTAGCGAACCGTTTGATCCTCTTCGATCTACTGTTCCTGATATATCATAACTATCACAACCAAAAGCACCCATGTGCTCATTACCTGGATATTTAACACCGTTTTTTATTATATAATTATTTTGTGAATATAAAGATGGTACCCATGATATGTAAAATCTACCATTGGAATTAGGATTAAATTCTACAACAGAATCTTTTATTCCATTTTGCCAATTAAAACTTCCACGTGTAACTAAAGTTTTATTATTTAACTCTTCGTTAAAATCAATTTGATCATAAATTTTCGTTAGATTAAATAAAGATTGTTTTGATTCATCTCTAAAAGCGTGTTGCTCTGTACGAGGAAATTGTCTATAATATTCATTTAAACTATCTTGATCACCTTTTAAACCATCTACTTCATTTTCCCAGTGCTCAATGACACCGATGTCAATCTTTTGACCATCGATTCCTTTAGCTGCTTGCTTTGGAGTTTCAAAGACAGGGTATCCATAAGTATCAATGTATCCTTCGTAGTTCCACTCCATAGGTATAAACAAAGAATATAATCCTGAGCTAGTCTGTCCATTTCGGTTTCTTTTTTTGACATCTGAGGTATAATATAATTTTTTAAAATTAGCTCCGCCTTTATCTAAAGCATTTGATGTACTTCCCATCATGCACTTGCCAATTATTCTACTTCCTAGTCTTAACGTTGTTTTTGTAACACGCCAGTTATTAAGGATATTTTCCGGCTTTTCCCATTTACCTGCTTCATCGTGTACAAGGAGCATAAGTTTTTCACCGTCATAGGAGTTATCTCCAGTATTTTTCCAGTCGATTGTTGTATCGAGTCC
>JGI24005J15628_10000296_pt1 | contig 29713 bp, 24 predicted proteins | sample LinPmetageLP40_FD_15628 | JGI IMG/M metagenome (IMG submission 15628)
GATTTGGAGGAATCGGTGACACAACAGGGTACGCAAGTCCGGTTATGACAGGGCTTATGAATATGCCTGCCGATCTTGCTGGTCGTGATCGCACTGCTGCTGCAATGTTGCCATTGGGTGCTACCCAAAGTATGCTCAAACAAGGATTCAAAGGTGGTTCAGCAGATACTATAAGGGCTTTAACGCAAGGGTTGGGGGCTTCTGCCTTTGAAGAGGGCAGTGAACAAGCGTATTACACTCCGGCTATGCATGGGGCATTGACAGGAAACCCAATGGATGCATTAAAACGGCAGGAAACTAATACGTTTATGGGTGACGTTAGTGCTGAAGACCCCGACTATGAAGATAAATTCATGGAAAAAGGGGTAGAGTACAACCTGCAACGCCGAGATATTACGGACAGATATAACAATTTGTTGAAAAAATAGCCTCCGAAGCAGGGGGGGAGTAGGTATTATTTAGGAAGTCACGGTACTTAGGGAGAAATTACATGAGTGATGAAGAAGTAGTAGAAGATTCTGGTGCAGAAGAAACACAACTAGAGGCTCCAGAAGCCGCTGGTGCTGCCGAAGGTGTGGAATCATCCGAAGCAACCGAGGCTCCAGTAGAAGTTTGGAGTCATTTCAGGAACATGGAGCAGTTCCAAGGTCAAGAAGACGCAGCAATTGCTCAGTCTTTATACGAAGCAATGCAGCGTGAGCAGCATGCAACGCAGGCATTACAGCAATATCAGTCAACAATCCCTATTGTTCAGGAGTACTTGAGCAACAGGAACACATACGAAGAGTGGAAAACAGGGCAGAACCAGCCGCAACAGCAGGTTCCCCAGCAAGCACCACAGCCAGAAGAAAAGAACTGGTGGAGTCCTCCTACTGTTAAGGATGCACATCGTCGATGGCTAACCAGAGATGAGAATGGTAGAGAGGTAATTGACAATAACGCACCTTTAGATGCACGTGCATCGCTTGAAGATTACATGACTTACCGTGCAGATTTTGCACAAAAGTTTCTAGATAATCCTGAACAAGCGTTGGGTGGAATGGTTGAAAAGATCGCCACTCAAAAAGCCGAGGTCATGATTGACCAGCGTATGGGACGCATGAAGGATGAAACTTATGTAAGTAGTTTAGAGAACGATAATAAAGATTGGCTGTATGACCAACAAGGAAATGTATCTCCAGAGGGTCTTGCAGTCCAGAAATATATTAGTGATGCAAAAAGCGCAGGTATCAACGGAGCGCAAGCCCGATGGGATTATGCAACTAAGATGGTTGAACGTGACTTGTTGTTGCGATCAATGCAGTCGATGCAGCAACCCCAAAGGCAAGCAGTCCAGCAACAACCTGTGCAGCAGGCAGCACCGCAACAACCAAGTGTTGAACAGCAGAATATGAATTACTTGAGAAATCAAGCGATGAAAACTGCAAGCCAACGCTCGGCTGTTACGACAAACGCAAGAGTGCCAGAAAAAGCAATGACGTTCCATGAGCGTCTTTTGTCTGCCGCTCAAGAACAAGGAATGTACTAATAACCTAGAGGAATAACTAATATGGCTAGTCCAACCGACTGGAGCAGAGTTATTGCGACTACGATTGTACAGCATCTCCGTGAGGAGGAGTTGACAACCTTTCGCAAATTTAAAGTCTTTGCAATGTTGGAGAGTTCCGGCAATGTTTTGATGAATCAATCAGGCCGAGGTTTTGATTGGAATGTTCGATACCGTAATGCCCCAGTAAGTGGCAATACAGGTGACACTCCAAGAACCTTCAGCCGTGTCAATATGTGGAAGAAAGCAGAGTTGCCTTGGCGTGGCTTTACGACAACTGACGCGATCTATCGTCGTGAAATGCTTGAAAACAGGGGCCAACAGGCTCTTGTCGATGTAGCATCAAAAATGGCAGAGCGACTTCAGGAGTCACTCGAACAGCACCTTTCGTACCAGCCTTACCGTGATGGTAATGCAAGTGGTCACGAAAATGATTTCCACGGAATGGAATCGTTCCTTGGTTACAACGGCACTGTAGATGAGTCAGCAGCAGGCGTTGCTGATGATGATGCTGCTGGTGGTGCTGCTGACCGATTCGGATACCCAGATGATAACTACGCTGGTCTTTCGACCAAACTTGGTTACTACGGTGGTGGACGAATTGGTTCAACAACAGGTGTTTGGCCTGATGTTCCAGTTGATCCAGAACTAGATTTTTATAGTCCTTTGATTATCAACTACAATGCTAACTCCTTCCACGGAGCGAGCGGTGGTTCGACTTGGAAAGACAATTGCGTCTTTGCAGTTCGAGAAGGTATTCATGGTTGCAAACGCAACGACACCAAGGAAGCACAGATCGACATGGTTGTTCTTGACCGTGGCCTCTATGTCACCTTGTTAAATACCTACAAGGATCAAGAGCGAATTGTTGTAGAACGTGAGAACGGACTACGCGCTCTAGGATTTTCCGATGTGGTAAGTCTCGATGGTGTTGAACTAACGAGCGAGTACGCTGTGCCTAACGGTCAAGGGTACGGAATTTCAATCGGAAACATGGAACTTCGTTGCCTTGAGAACCAACTCATGGTTGCCGAGGGGCCATTTTTCTCGGAAGAAACGCAGTCGTATCGGTACGCCTGTAGCACACTTGGCAACTTCCGTTTCAAGTCGCCTCGTAATTTCTTTAAACTCGCTCCTGTAACCTGATAAGGATTTATAAATGTCAAGTATTTTTAGTGATCCGTTCTGGCGCAGAGGGTCTACCCTTCTTAACGCAGAACCAATTGATCTAGACGGTGCTGGCAATCCAATTGCTGGTACAGAAGTTGTAGGTCAGGTCAAGGCATTTCAAGATGTACGCCCAACAGGTGACGGCATGCGGTTCAGCAATAAGTTAGTTTATTGCATCGCTGTTCGTTACACTGGTGCTACAGTTGCAAAAGCCGACGTACCTACGACCGTTGCTGGCGCACGCTATGTACTTAGTGGTGACCAGAAATCAATCGCTGCTAAACGAACGAAGGCTAATGCTGATGCAGCAGTTCCTTCTGGCGTTGTAGATGAGTACCTCACTGGGGAACTCAGAGCCAACGACATTGTTTGGCTTGTAGTCAAAGGCCCAGCGGAAGTTAAAACCAATGGCAGTAGTTCTATTGCTGCTGGCGATAACGTCGTTGAAGGCTCTGTTGCTGGAGAAACAGTCAAGACAGGCACAGCAGGTGCTTCCGCGACTGTTGACGGTACTGCCCTTGCAGCATCCGCTTCCGCAGCAGTAGTCGGTCGAGTCAACCTTCACTGTAACTTCATCTAATGGATGTTTACTTTAGGTAAAAATGCGAAACAGCCCGTGGGTAACCCTGCGGGCTGTTAGCATATATGCGTTATGAAAACAAAGACTTGTGCTATCTGCGGGGAAGACTTGCCGGTAGACAAAAAAAACTTCAGATATCGTGTTCAAAACGGCAAGGGCTATTACACTGCCGAGTGCCTAGAGTGCATCGCAGAAGCGAAGAAAATCTCTAAGGCAAAGAAAGAATCACGACGACAAGAGGCACTTGTTGAAATAGAAAAAGCAGGCGTTGATGTCTTTCTCGCTAGTGCTAATAAAGGTGGAGCCAATGTTCCGCACACTGCGGAAGTTGTCGAGCGAGTCATGTCATACTTTGGAGGAGTCGGTGGGTTTAGCAGTGTGCTGGTAAAGCAATACTGGGATAGCGACCCCGGGGGTAGCCAAAGAAATAAACTGCTAGAAACGATCACTCGCCTTATCTCCAAGAATGTAGAATCAGGTGGTGCTAAGAAACCATTAGCATTGTGGAGTGAAGACGAATTAGAAGAAGAATTGAACCGGCGACTGCACGAAGCGGTAGCAGAATTTAATGGGGTAGTAATCAATGCCACGTCAGAAGAAGCACCAAAAAGTCTCGGTCGATCCGATAGCGGAGAACCTGCCAAACAAAATAACCCAGTACCAAAAAGACTCGCTGAAGGAAATCCAGAACGAGTTGAGGGACAGGAGGCTGGAGGGTCTGAGGCTGTACAGGCCGAACATGAATCAAGAGAGGATACATCGGACGACGGCTAGTGAGGTTCTTGTCATTGGTGGTAATAGGAGTGGCAAAAGCCTAAGTACTTTTGTCGAAGATGCTCGTGCTGCAACAGGTCAAGACCCATTCAAAAAGTATCCTGAAAAAGATGGTGTGCTTGTTATCATCGGCAAGGATTGGAAACATATTGGATTAGTCGTAGTACCTTATTTGTTTAAAGAAGGTGCGTTCAGGATTATAAAAGATTCTGAAACAGGCGAGTGGAGATCATACAACCCAGCAATAGACATTGATCGCAGAGGTGAGACGCACCCTGCTCCCCCCCTCATTCCATCTCGTTTGATCAAAAGCACGTCTTGGGTGTTGAAGAGTGCAAACTATATGCAGCGTTGTGTCTTGATGAACGGGTGGGAAATAAACTTCTTCTCGTCAGAAGGTGATCCCCCGCAAGGATTTTCCTGCGACCGTTGCCATATCGACGAAGATATCAACAACGAGAGTTGGGTTCCTGAGATGCAAGCACGGCTTGTAGACAGGAAGGGTGTGCTGTGTTGGTCTGCTATGCCGCACTCCACTAACAACGCACTGTTGGGTCTGAAGGAACGTGCTGACGCTGGAGAGGAGGTGCTTGGTGAGAAGGCCGACATACAACAGTTCAAGTTGAGATTCCTTGACAATCCTTATCTAGACGACGATGAGAAAAGAAAGTCACTTGAAAGATGGGCTGCTAGTGGCGAAGACGTATTAAGGATGAGAGCCGAAGGAGATTTCATAACAGACTCCATCCTTGTGTATCCAACCTTTGACATGAGGATACATGGCATGGAAAGGAGCGAGTTGCCTAAAGGACAGATACCATACGATTGGTGTCGATACGCAGTCATTGATCCCGGTCATGCTGTAACTGCTATCTTATTTTGTGCTGTACCTCCTACAGAAGACTTCTGGTTGTGTTACGATCAGTTGTATCTCAGGCAGTGCAATGCAACTATTTTTGGTGAAAGATTTGCTGAACGTGTTAAAGACTGGAATTTCCATGCTTTCATTATTGATGCCCACGGTGGAAGGTTGCGTGATATTGGCTCTGGTCGTTTACCTGTTGAGCAGTACACGGAACAACTAATAAAGCATGATGTCCGGTCAGAAGTCACAGGGTCATCGTTTATAGCAGGGTGTGATGACATACTTGCAAGAGGCGAGGCTACGAGGAATGCATTACATATACGCCCACAAGGCACTCCAAAATTGCGTGTACTTCGTCATTCATGCCCAGATTTAGAACGAGAACTAAAGCGTTATAGGAAAATGGTCAACAATGTAGCGGGTGTTTCTATTGTTACTGACAAGCCGAACACACGTGGGGAGTGTCATATATCCCAGTGTTTAGAGTATTTATGTGCATTTCGTCCTGCTTATCATGTCCCCCCAAAAAGAAACGGCGAGAAGGAGCCGTGGTGGGTAAAATGGCAGGCTGAAAGAAGGAAGAGACGGGGAGACAATTCCCCGGGTTATGTATTTTTAGGCCCGTCATCAGGAGATAAGAATGAGCGATAAAGAGTGGAACATGCCAATACCTAATATAGGAGACGTTGTTTTGTTCTCCAAAGACCTTACCGGGTTTAGCGACCCAGTAGTAGGGTTTGTTGCTAAAGAACCGGGGAGTAGCACCATAAGCATTTTAGTATTTACTCAAAGTGGTTACTCAATGGTGCATAACAGTTGTCATCACAAGGATGATCCAGCACTTAATGGCGATCATGGATGGGATGAATTAGGGGTGTGGGACTTTGCATCAATTACTAAACAACTACATCAATTAAAGGACGCAGGTGCTAACTGTGGCTCAAGAAAGTCTACCAAGTAACAATCCTTTGCGGCAGTGCGTAAGCATCTGGGTGAAGAAACTTAAAGCAGCAGAGAAATACAAAAAGCCTTTCACTGAAGATGCAAAAGAGGCTGGTCAATTCTTTGATGGCGATCACAATTGGATGTGGAAAGATTCTTACGCTAGAGGTGAGCGTGGGTACAACAGTAATGTTGCCCCACCTTCCTTCAGAATGCAACTGAATAAAGTATTTGAGTTGGTCGAGATTTTTGCCAGCGTCATCTACCACAGAAATCCTGTGCGTACTGTATCCGTAATGGAGCCACCGGAGGTTCCTCTGTATCAAATGGGTTTAGATGAACCCACTGGGCCAGAAGGCATGCCCAGCGAAGAACAGATGATGATTATTCAAACAGTGAAGGAGGAGGAGACACAAAGGCAGGAGCGTAAGTCTACTGCAAAAATCCTTGAGTCATATCTTAACTTCACCCCGGTAGAACTTGATCTTAAAAGGCATGCACGAAAAGTTGTCAACGAGGCAATGATTAAGGGGGCTGGTGTATTTTGGACAGAGTTAGTTTCAATTGACACTTCCGCAGACATGCAGACTCCACCAATGAAAATGGTTGGTAGTTTTTATGACACGGTAGACAATCTTCTTATCGACCCAGATTATGACAATGAGGATGACTCGTTATGGTGTGCAAGGAAATGCACCCGTCCAATCCAAGAGGTAGCCGCAACATACGGGGTTCCTGAGTCTGAGTTGCGAAAGCATCTTGATGGCAGCGAGTCTGTGCTGAAGAAAGAACCAAGGGGAAGGCGAAAGGATAGCACAAACCAGTTAGTCACATTCTTTAAGGTTTGGTCAAAAACTGGCATGGGGGATCGGTTCAAGGATTTTGATAAAGAGAACAAGGGCGTGTTCGATAGCCTTGGTAAGTATTGCTATTTAGTAATATGTGAAGGCGTAGACTTTCCTCTAAATCTCCCACCTTCAATAATGGAGGAAGAGGTTGAACCGCAAAGCGGATTGCCACCAAGTATAAATACGCGAGTAGCGTGGCCTATTCCTTTCTATGCTGATCCAAATGGTTGGCCTTTTACCATGCTGGCTTTTCACAGGAAACCCGGGTATGCGTGGCCCATTAGTCACATCAAGCCAGCAATCGGAGAACTAAGGTTGCTTAACTGGTGTTTCTCATTTCTTGCTACAAGAATTGCAACATCATGCGAGACTGTGGTGGCGATTCAAAAAGCAGCAGATCAAACAATTAAAGATCAGTTGCTCGCCCCTTCAGAAGGAGGTTTTAAATGCATTGAAATTTCTGAGTTGCTGGGACGAAGCATTAATGATGTTGTGTCTGTTATGCAGATGCCGCAGGTAACCAAAGACCTGTGGGACATTATTAGTGCCATCATGGATCAGTTTGCTCAGAGGACGGGGTTGTCGGAACTGGCTTATGGTTACACGAGATCAATGTTCCGAAGTGCAGCAGAAGCACAGATTAAAAACGAAAACATTTCTATTCGACCTGACAATATGGCGAATGAACTAGAGGACACGATGTCTCAACTGGCAAGGCGTGAAGCACTTGCCGCTAGATGGTTGTTAGAACCTGCCGATGTAAAACCAATACTTGGCAATCTAGGCACAAGTGCTTGGGTTCAAATGATTTCTAGAAGAGACATTGTTAGTTTGACGAGAGAGTTTTTGTTTAGAGTGGAGGCAGGTAGTAGCCGAAAGCCCAACAAGGCTACACGTGTCGAGCAGATGCAGATGTCAGTGCAGACTCTTGGGCCAATCCTTTCACAAATGGCTGGAGCAGGATTGGTCAATCCGTTTAATGCACTTATGAAAGACTGGGCAACTAGTCTTGATATTGATGCTGCTCCGTATCTATTACCTCCACCCGCCCCCCCTGCTGCGCCACCCGGATTACCCTCCCCCTCTGGGCAGGATGCGCAGGGTGAGGGCGGCTCACCACCACCACAACCTCCCGCTGAATTACAACCAGACGGATAAATGCCGCAATGGAAACGGCCTAACTACAAGGAGAAACAATCACACAATCTGTGGACAAGGTACAGGATAACTGTCGAAGAATACGAAAGACTAGTTAGGGGAAGCAAGGGTCTTTGCGAAGTATGTAAAACCAAAAAGGCCAGAGTAATAGATCATTGTCATGTTACAGGTGAAATCAGAGGGTACGTGTGTCATGCGTGCAACAGGGGATTAGGTTTACTAGGGGATACGGAGAAATCAGTTGAAAAAGCATACGAATACATCAAAAGAGAACGCACTCATGGAATACCCATACGACGTAGAGTCAGCGGGGGAACACGCAAAAAAACATTACAGGAAGATGATCGAAGACGGTCAGACCCCAAGGTTCGCAGAAATGTGCGCAACACAAATCGCACCCGCAACAAGCGGAACCGATAGAGCGTTGATGCAAGGTCGTCTTAATAACGAGCAGTTTGACAAGATGCCTAAAGACCAAGCACAGAAGATGATAAAGGCATGCAAGGAGGCTGGCATTAATCCTAACGGAAAATGGTATTCGTCCGGTCTTGCAGACAAACGTGGAGTCCATGATCCTGAAGCGTGGGTCGATAGTCAGGCAGACGTTATGCGTGTTGCAGCCAAACGGAACTTGACTGTCAAGGGTGCAGTAAACGTACAAGGCAGAAAGATGCCACGTCCTAAGTCTCCTGTACTTAGCGACAGATTAACTAAGGAAATGATGAACGTCGAGAAACCTAACCACCCGACCATGAAACAAGGTGAACTCAAAGAGATGGTGCAAGAGAAATACGGTCGCAAAAGGCGTAACTAATGCAAACAGCACAAGACATTGTAGCCTATCTTCTCGCAACCAATGGTGGTGGGGCGCAAGACGGTGAGAATACGGCTATTCGTCATGCAGTTATTCATGGCGTAAGAGAGGTAATGCAGTCAAAACACTGGCGTTACCACTTTGGCACAGGTCGATTCGAGACGGGTATCGTAGAAACAGTAGGCTCGACAACTAAAGGCAGTGCAAGAATAAATGTTGCCAGTGTCTCAGGGTTTGTAGCAGGACGAATTGTAGACGTTCCAAATTTCTCTAGTCCTGTGCGTATTACTTCTGTTGGCAGTAACTTTATTAAGGTAGACAGACTTGCGACCTCGACTTCCTCAAGTGTTAAGGTTAGACCACAGCAGTACTACGACCTGCCTTTTGATCTAAGAGATATAGACACTCTATCAACTAGAACTGTTGGTACTTTGCACACTCGCATATCTCCTATGGAGTGGCAGAGGCTTGAGGTTAATCACCGTGGGTCTGGAGAACCTTATTACTACACAGTAATGAGATCAGACGTAAACCCTGATAGATACCAAGTGCGTTTCGTTGGCACACCAACTAACGCTGTGATGGTAAGTTTTACCTACCGACGCACACCAAAACCAATCAAGTATCTTGGTTACGAAAAGATATGTCGCCAAGGCACAGTAGAAGTAAAGTCTGTAAGTGGGGCAATGTCAGCGGTTGGCAACGGGACAGACTTCCCGCAGGATTGTGCTACTTGTTACATGAGGTTTGGAAGCCCCGGCATGGAAGCAGATGCTCATGGATCGACAAGTCCATTCATTATGGAACGTCGTATAGAGTCATGGGTTTCCGCAACAAACGTAAGTCTTAGTTCGACTTCTGTATACCAGCGTCCGGGTACTGATGGAGTGCCTATCGAGGCTACTGATTTTGATGCAGGAGTTGTTGACCTTGATCCTCCTCCAGTTGAAGCGATAGATGGCAATACTACTGCCACGTATGTAACTAATGACTATGACTTAATCGACACTCCGCTACCGGCACTAACTAGATACGCAATCACAGACGTTATTGATGCTAGTCCACAAATGTATACCGCTATCCTTTCGGCAGCAGAAATGTGGTACTCGCGTGTTGCAGGAAGAGATTACGGAACGGCAATGCAGGTGTACAACCGTGATCTGCGTATAGCAATGGAAAACGACACGATTACTCCTAAGAGTGGTCATGGTTCTTACGGGCAATCGTACCCAACAAGCACTAGCATGGGTTGGCAAAACAACCTTGAGGGCGACATTGGATGAAAATTAGAGAGTGGCTAGGCTACAACGAAGACGCATCAAGATATCTTCTGCGTCCCGGTGAACTACAGATACTAAACAACCTTCAGTCCCGCAGACCGGGAATGCTGACTGGGAGAAAAGGTATCACCAAGTTTCATGGGAGATACGATGAAGAACGAATTGTTGGTGCTTTTAGAAACGCAAATCTTTTAGGCAGTTCCTCTGACATTATTCTTTTCCAAAGAGGTATTGCAGAGCGAGAGTTGTCAAATGTAGAGAATGCTGAAGGCGTGTACCCGTTTAAATTCGTATGGCAGTTAAGAAGGATTCTAGAAAACCAAGACCGGATTTTAGAAATTCTAGAAATTTCTCCAAATGCAAGTGCTATAGAAAACTTCTGTGTTGCCGAAGATCGGCACGGCAGGCTGTACATTACCTATGGTCATGGAGTGACACCAAGAATCTACGACCCAAAAGTGTTGAGCAATCCACTGCTGGAAGTTGGATTGACTCCTCCTCTTATAACTCCTTCTGTCTCGCCAACTGGCGATGGATTCTTTATAGAAAATGTTAAAGTTGATTTTTCTGGCGGGTCGTATAACGAAGCACCAACACTTACTGTATCAGGAGGAACGCCTACTCGTCCTGCGAAGGTCAAAGCAATCATGGAAAATGGCATGGTTGTTGGTGCAGATATTATTGATGGAGGTTCTAATTATTCTAAGCCTCCAAAGATAACCACCGAGCCGGGGAACATGGGCGGTGGCTTTAGGGCAAGGGCAAACAAGAACGCCGCATCTACTCAGATACTTGGGTTTAGTGACAACGATCCAGCAGCGATACTTGGAGCCGCTCCTACCTCAACCGAAACATACGGAACAAACGAAGGTACTGAAGATCAGTACATTATGTATAAAGGAGAGCAGTCTTCTGCCGAAACACAGGTTATTGATCACAACAACTACCTGTCTTGGGATCGCACAACAAGCCCCACCACAATCAACGGAGGGACTATTGGAATCCAACGCACGGCTGGAATTGAGGTAGGCAATCTTGTCTCAGTCACAAGTTATAATGCTTCTACTGGCGCAATCTCCGGTAATGCTTGGCGAAATGTTACAGCAGTCGATCATGTCTTAAAGACATTCACGATGGACTGGCCCAACAGTACTAACACATTCAATCAATCGTACAACTACAACTTCCGTTTTTACACAAAAAATATATGCGTACAAGACGCTAGTGTGTTCAGTGTAAATGATATAGTTCAGTTAAGCCCAAACAGAAGTGTTCAACCTAATGTAACACCTGTCGTTGGTGCAGTACCTGCGCAAGCCCCAAACCATTCTACGCTTGGACAAGCCACAATAGATGCAATCGACACTACCAAGAATGTAATCACATTAAACATATACATTGATACTGGTTTGCTTGGTGGTGCAGATCACGACCCGGGTTTAACAACTTTTGCTCCTCCTCCAAATCTAACTTTGCAAAGGTCTTCAGGGTTAATAACCAAACAAGCCAAAGCAATATATGATTCAGACCGCAGAAGGTTCACGGCTAACGTGCCAGTGACTTGTGACAATGAGTCTGCGTCTGGTGCAACCGCACGTCTTGAGTTTAGTCCATTGCCACTAGGTCAAAAACTTGCCTTAGACGGCACGTCCACAACGGCACAGGATTTTAACTTTCAGCATTACAACAGAGTACAATTTGGGCGTGGATCGAAACCCATAGCAACTGGATCGAGAGAATACTTGTATGGAGAGTACTGGCAAGGCAGTGAGTACAATCGCAAAGGAACCGCAGAAAACGTCAGTTACGGTGGACTGCAAGCCAGTGGCACTCGCTTAGTCAAAGGTTTTACTGGGGCTATACAAGGTGGTCGCCAAGCAGATGTTTATTTTCCTGATTATTCAAGCATTAGTATTTACTTTAACACTGGAGTAAACGCAGCACACGGAGGGCAGTTTACGAGAGTCGATGTCCCCGTCACTATAGAAACCAATACTACGACTAACGTCACGTCTAGGTATATAGAGTTTAAGTTAAAGCCAACAGCCAAAGCAAAAAAAGCAACATCGTTCTCTGGCACTACTAAGAATACAAATCTTGTGTTGCCTGAAGAACTACCGGACACGGTTTCTCCTACGGTTAGAATTAATCTAACTGAGTGTCCTGATGTCTGGCTTGTACCAGACAGTCAGTGTCGCCCAACGCACGTCAAAGAAAACTCCCAAAACAGACTTCCTTGGTTTAGTCTTGGCTCAAACATGGAACGTCCTGTCGTAGACATTCCACGAAATACAGATGGAAACATAGATGTTAATTCTGTAACCATTACAGATGGCGGGTCAGGGTGGGAAAAGAACACAAGGTTTATGTTTAGGCTGTATCAGGCAAATGCATATTACCAACGCAATGATTTTAATACTGCAAGTAGTCCAACGTATGTAAAAGGTTTTCACCCGCCAACCAACCAGTTTGTTCAGTTTACTTTTCTTACATCTACACCAGATAACAATACTCCTCATGGGCCTCCACACACTCTGATAGAGCCTGCTTTAATTGGCAATCCCGGTTCTGGTTACAGATCGTCGGATTCAGGTACAGTCAGCCTAATGAAGAGAACGATTGAAACGGCAACAACTACCGCAATAGCCGGTCAAGAATGTACGTTTGAGGCTCGTGTTATTGCTACTTTGACAGGATCGTCAACAGGTTCTATTTCAAATGTAAACATTATCAGTGGTGGTAATAATTATTTTGTTGCACCAGCAATATTAACTCGTGGTGGCAAAGGTGGGTATGGACTAAAAGTTATTCCGCAATTGTCTGATACTGGTCGAATCAATAATGTCGAAATAGTAGATGCTGGATTAGGTTACTTATCCGACCCGGAACTTTACACGGAGTCTAGACCAGCAATGTTGTCGCCCAAGATGCGACCGGCAATGCGAGGTAGATATAGATGTGCTTTTAGGTTTGTAGATAGACGGCAAACAGACCTTGGCACTGTAGAGGTTCGAGCATCAGATCAAGGATTGGCTAAGGCTCCTACAACATTAGACCTTTTGCCTGCCTCAACAGTAGTAGAGCCGGGGTTTATTTTAGAATCCGACAATTTGCCACACAACGCAAGAGTTGTAAGTGTTCATGGAGATGGGCAGATTGAGATAAACCAAGATCATGGATTGTACCGACTTGCTCACTTTGCAGTGTTTGGAAGAGTTTATGAAACAGAAGTAGTAACTGACATAAATACGGGTCAGCCAGTTACCCAGAACAAACTAGACGCTAGCGGCAGTCCTATACTCCTGTATGCCACCTTTACCTTGTATGCCAATTCAGAAGGCGTTAAGACAGGACAACAAATAATCCTGCCCGGTGAAGTAGTCGGCCCAACTGTTCACTCTATTGCAAGTACGGTAGTTCGATTGAGTGCAGACCTCCCAAGTTTCACCGAAGGTTCGTCGGTCACAATTCGGATTGAGGACGTTTTGACCGTCACAATTCGTGACATGACTAAACCAATAACCTACAGCGACTTGTCTCCAATTGTAGATGTCGATGCAGGGCCAAACGAAGACCGAACTCATTCTTCCGAAATGAAGTGGAATCTTACTGGGGTAAATCCACCAGAGCGGTCAGACAAGGTAGAACTGTGGAGAACTTCAGCAGATCAATCATTGGTTTTCTACAGAGTCGAGTCGTATGGAAAGCCTAGTCTCGACGGTGTAGAGATAGTCGGCAGAGACACACTGACAGACGAAGAGTTGTTTGATCCAGACAGACCGCATTACGCAGCATTGCCTGTTGTTCTTCCTAACGGTGCAGTAAATGCATATAGGTTTGGAACTCCAAGAGCGGACTTGGCAGTAGCAGTGTCTTTTCAAGACAGACTTTGGATGGGAGTCTCGACTTCAGGTGAAGACCTAAACACGTTGTACTACAGTGAGTTTGACGAATTTGAATCTTTGCCTGATGTAAACGAAATTCCTATTCAGAACAATCAAAAAAGCACTGACGTTCTTGTAGGTCTTGTTCCTTTTGGTTCGATGCTGCTTGCGATGCAGCACACGCATACTTATGCCTTAACATATAACTCTGACCCCGGTCTTGATGCTTCAATCCAATTGCTTACGCACAGAGGCGTGTTGCATCAGAGATGCTGGGACATACACGAGAATGTTTTGTATGCCGCAGACGAATCAGGCATCTACGCTATGGCTAGGAATGGCGAGGTCTCTGACGTTAGCCTTCCCGTGAGAGACTTGTTCGTAAGCGAAGTAATTGATTTTAGTAAGAGAAGCACATTCTTTTTACAGACTGACCCACGAACTCACATACTTCGATTCTTCTGCACGTTTAAGTCTCAGCAGTCAGAAACACCACCACAGGCTCTGTGCTTCGATATACAAGCCAGAACTTGGTGGACTGAATCTTACCCAACAAGTATGACTGCTGCTGTTACGGGGCGACCTAGCACTCAGGCTGTTAATACTATTATCTTTGGTTCTGACGATGGGAACCTTTATCATATAAAAGACAATAGAGATCACAGTACTCAGTCTATAACAGACACGCTTGTAAGTAATGGAGGGCGAGGATACAGAGAAGCACCTGAAATTACAATTCCAAATGTAGTTGGTGCAAAAGTGCAAGGCGTAGTTAGTGAAGGACAACTTGTTGATGTAGTAATCCAAGACTCTGGTTGGTATGCAAAACAAGGAATCAACTTGTTGACTGAAGACGGTTTTGCTATCGCTGATCATGCTACCCAAAACGTGCAGGGTGCAGAGTACGCTTCTATCAATATTGATGTAGGCCCACCAATTGCTGGAGGCATACAGGCGGTTGCTGAAGCAAACTTCTCGGTAAACCCAGAAGTCAAAAGATTCGGCACTGCATCACAAGGTGAAAGTTTTATTCGTCTAGAGCCTCCTAGAGTTGGCTATCCAGAAGCATCTGCTGCTGTTGGAATAATGACAGAAGATGGATCGGACTTTATAACCGAAGATAATAACTCTGGAGTTCATGGGCCTAACTACTTGTTGTCCTGTCAGCCACAGCACATAAAGATAGGTATGGAAGTTATTGGCAACTTTGTACCGAACAATTCCTTTGTCTCAAGGATTGACAGGTTAGATGTTTATATCGAGCATCCAGATGGAACGGCTGCTGTATTGCTAGGTGGTGAGGTGAGAACTAATCAGTCAGGCACAGACACAACATTTTTAGAACTTGGTGGATCAAGAATCTTTGTTCGATTTATAAACCCTTGCCATACACACATTCCGTTCCGGGCAGTCAGTGGATTCTCTCAACAGGTAAACGGAGACATAGATAAGAGGGCAGGGGGTGAGATCGAGAAATCCGTGACCGTTGTATACGATCCCACTAAGGGAGACAAGGAAATAGAACTGATTGAAAGGTTTAACGGTCAAGAAGAAATGAGAGCCAATGGGATGCGTAGGGAAAGGGGAGGCCCGGGTACTTTTGTACACAGGCAAGACAGTGCATCCACTGTGCTTAATACAAATAAATCTGCTAGCAGCCTAGGTTTTGCAACTGGAGTAGCACAGGCTAAGTTTGCTAGCAGGGCTACTGCTGACCTAACAGGGGCAGATCAGTACGTTCAATGGGAGTTATACGGTAGGCCGGATAGAGCCGACCAGATACAAAGAACCAATTTCTGGGAAAGCGATGACACGGTTCGACCCCCTCTGCCTGTTACAATACATTCAGTAACTGTTGAAGGAGTTGTAGATGGCGAGTGATCTAGAAGCAAGCCTCATTGATGGCGGCATTGCAGCGTCTGCTGCGAAGATACTTTCTAATGCAATAGAAAATGCAGCAACGGGTAGAACCGCTACTAGCAGGCAGTTGGAAGACGCAACTCCAATTAAACAAATGAGAATGATTGACTCGGACACCAGAAAATACGTGCTGACCAATCTGGATCACCCTAAAGAAAACCCGTTTAAACAGCGTCTCGCTCATCCCGGCGACCCATATAAACCAGTTACAAACCAGCATCCTTACGACAACAGTCAACCAGCAAGTTCTAATCCGACATTATCCACTCCTCTGGTAAAATCCGGTAATTTTCTTGAAACTGAAAGTAAAACTACGGATCAAGTTTCTCAGGCTGAAGTAGGCTTGAGCATGGAGGAGATGGGGGGGCAGCATGCTAGACTAAATAAGTCTACCGGCAAAGTGGAAAACGTGCCGATTTCGTTGGATATACAACCAAAAGGATTAATAGAGGGTGAAGTTGTAGAAGAAGAAGGCAAGACGGTGCTTAGGCTCAGAGTAGTAAATCAGAGTCTGATTAACTTTATATAGGAATAGACATGGGAAAACCGGCATCTATGCCCCCCTTGGGGCGTGGCCCAAAGCAAGGATACGACAGTCCACGATTTCCTACCGTGGGGCAGAAAGATGTATCTGCTCCTGCGGGTGGTTACAAAAGCATAATATCTACAAAAAACCCAATTGATCCGGGTCAGATGAAACGGATTACGGATGTTAATCAAGCATTCAAAAATGTAAGAGGTAGTTCAGGGACTGCTGGAGACAAGTCTCGTGATGCTTTCGCACGTTCTGTCAGAGACACGTCATCGAATGCTATAGGTCGAGCGGGAGATAAGTTTACAACTGACTACAAGAAGCAGGCAGAAAAATCCAGAGCGGAAGACTTGCTTGCGCAGCGACAGAATCAGTTAGACAGATACAGGCAAGATGTGTTCAAAGACATATTTGATGTAGACACTGGGACTCGTTATGACGAAGGTGGAAAAGACCTTAGCCAGTACTTCGACACAGAAAAGAAAAACGAACAGGCGAAACGTACTGCTATGGTACTGTCGTTTATTGGGGGTTTAATCTAAATGTTTTCTGAGTCATCTCCGCAAACTAATGTGCCAACGGCATATAACACAGACAACACATTTGCCACATCATTCTCAGGGCCAATAACCCAAGATGCTAGGCAGCAAGATGTTACACGTAACGAATCAATGTCTCGTGCAGCGTTTCAGGGTGACACACGTCAGTACAACCAGCAGCAGGGAAAAGGCATTCAAGCAGGTGGTGCTGGTGCTGGATACCGTGCAGGAGTGCAGGCTGACACAGAATCTGCAAAGGCACAGGCGCAGGCTCAACAAGACATGCTCACGAAGCAGGCAGACATATCCAGTGCTGACCTCCAGTTCCAAGAGCGTTTATCTGGCGAAAGAGGGTGGGTTCAAGATTTGTTGCTAGACAGAGATGAGACAAGAAACAGAGAACGGATGGCTGCTTACAAGCGATACGCCGACGTTAATCTCGGACAGTACGAGCGTGAAATTAAAGAAGCGGTAGCAGCCGAACGAAGAAAAACAACAATCCTTGGAGGCTTACTCTAATGCGACTATCTCTAGAAAAGATTACTAAGACTGGCTTGCGTGAAATGCTTGAAGATGCATTGATGCGTGAGCGTGATCGGTCGAAACCACGTCACAAGCGTGATGGTGAGAAAAAAGGAAAAGACGAAATAGATGAGGATGCCGACGACGAAATGGAAAAGTTGGCAGACTTGCACGAAGAACACACTGGGTCTTCAAGGGACGTGGAACTGGATGACGAAGACATGTCCGACGATTCAATAGACGGGCTTAAAGAGGCTGTAAATGTAAAGCCAAAAGCAAAAGCAAAAACGAAGAAAAAGTAAATGCCGAAGAAAATTAGGTCGCTGTTAGACCTAGCAGAAAATCCTCTTAAAGACTACGGAGTGCCAACACGGTTTAGTGGTGGTGTGCGTGGTGGTATGACTGAAGCAGTTGGGAATGCTGCGTCTGATCGCATAGGACGATACAGGGATTTGTCTCGTCAGTATCAATCGGCAAAAGGCTCTAATCAAAAAGCCGAAGTGGTTGATGCCATAGCGGACGATATTGTACGTGCTGCTATTGAGTCAGACCCATCAAAGCCGGGAGCAGACGGTGCTATCCTTGCTGACTTTGCCGCAGGTTTACAGGATTTATCCCAGACCGACCCACGTCTGTTTGAAAGAGCAATGCGGAAAGCATATGCAAACGATTCAACAGGTCGAGTGGAAATGTTTGAGACTCTTAGGGAACCACTAGAAAACCCCGTATCTCCAGAGGCTCAACAAAATATTGATGCAGCCGCAAAAGAAACAGAAGATGTTTATTTCTCGCAGGATCAGGTTCCCGAGGAAGCAAGAGCGTCAACTGCTATGCGGGATATGGTTTCTGCAAAAGGAAAAAACAAGGGCAAGCCTCTTGCGGACACAACAAAGTCTTACAAGGCTTATAAAAAATCTAATGACCTTAGATTAGTAAACGAACTTGAGGCCCAGTTCAAGGCTATTAACAAGAAGCACGGAACAACAAAATTTGACGACACACCTCGCGGCAAGATGACTGACGAGCAATCAGCCAAGCAAGATAAAGAGAACGTGGCAAGACTGCCACCAGTAGTAGGATCAAAGAATCCTAACCAACAAGACCTTTATCTTCAGGGTGGCGGCACAAAAGTGGGATCAGGGTTTACTGCCCCAAACGCACAGCGTTTTGATGACACACAAATAACTGTTGACACTAAGAATGAAGCCAGTACTACCACGGAAAGCGAACGCCTCGTTGCTGATCTGTACAGGCTATCAGGTGTACCAGAATCTACTATTAGTCCAAACCAATTAGGGAACAGATTTACAACTCTTAATGAAGGAGAGATGGACGCTGCTTCTTTGCAAGGCGGGTGGGCTGCATCCGAAGAACAGTTAGCATCATTCTTAGACACCAGAGTAGCCGAGTGGCGAGGAAGATACCAAAGGGTTCGTCCAGATGGAACTGTAGAATATCCTCTGGTGGCTCCTTCATCAAAGTTTCTCTCTAACTTGATCGCAAGTATCCATCAGCCAAACGACGCTACGTTTGCTGCACGAATAGAACCGTTAATTCAAAAAATGATTGACGTATCACCAGAGTCTCCTCCCCCGGGATCGAAGGCAGAATGGTTTAGCCAGCATCCATTTTCATTAGGGGAGACGTTTAGGTCAGATACTTTAGGAATTAAGCAGTTAGGCGATCAACCTAAGATTGCCCACGAAGTCTACGACGACAGGCTATTGCCTAAGAAAGTGCAAGGCCCACAGGTCTCCGTTCAAAAGGGAGATTTCTTCGAGACTTCGGATGGAGGTGGAGCAGGGTACGATAAGGCAACACCAAGAAAGAAACTCACCGATTTAGTCGAGCCGGTTGAAGGCGAAATAGAACTCGGTAAAGGCAACGTAAACATGGACTTAGGGGCTATTCCCGGTTTAATGAACCAACTAGCCATAAGCAGACCAGTGCAGGAGTCACCACTCAAAAGGTTAATTTAATGGCAAAAGCAATACGAAAACTTGGCAAGGCCGCTCTCAAAACTGCAAAGGCTGACTTTATCAAAGGTCTTGGTGGAGACTTATCTAAATTAGATGAAATTCTTGCAGGCATGCCAGAACCTGATGCGCAGGCAATTGTTTCAAAAGTAGAGGCTTCGCCTGACAAAACTCCAAACACTATTATTGAAATTGTTGCGTCTGAACTGCACCCCGAGTCTACTCCTCAGACTGCCGCTCCTGCCAAGAAACCTCGAAAGCCACGTGGCAAGAAAAAAGCAACGCCAGTAGAAGAGACTCCTGCATCTAATGTTAATGCAGCCGAAACCGTAGACTCATCAGATATTGGTGAGTCACCGTTCGAGCAGTTTAAGAGAGAGCAGCCTGAAGCATACAATTCGATTATTGCTCAAGGGGTCATGACCGATGATGACCTCGCTGGTTTTACTATGGATCAGTTGATGACAACCGCAGAAGTTGGAGCAACTCCAAATCCTTCTAAAGCAACACCTGCGGTTGACGCAGAACTAGAAGCAGAGTTAGATGCTAACATGCCTCAGTCTGCTGGTGCTGGTATGGCACTTCCTCCCAAGAGAGACACAGATGCTGCTGGGGTAGAGAACTACTTAGATGGCATGGAAGAAGAAATGATGCCTATGGGTAACTCTCCTGTTGCGGAACAGGGTGGATTGTTTGCGGGTGCAACTCCACAAGTAATAGAGGAAGGATTGAACGCAGCAGAAAAAGCAGAGTTTAATCCCGGTTCATTTTCTGCTGACACCAATCAAATGAGTGGCATGCCCGATGATGCCTTAACACAATTGCAAGCAGTACTTAATCAACAACGTCCACAAGTGACCTCATTCCCGCAGGCAGATGGCAGTATGCCTAGAGGTGGAGACTTTGATCGTAGGTTTGATACCGAAGCCGTAACTCCACGGCAGGGTGCTTTGGCTCCAGTGCAGAAGATGCCTTTCCCAAGCAACGACGGAACGAGGCCGTCTGATGTTATTAGAATGATGCAGCAGACTGGTGGCTATGGTAGTCCAGATATGCCGCAGTCTGGCCCATCCACTCCAACCGGCGATCCTGCGGTACTGGGAATGATGGAGCAAGGAGACATGCAGCCGGGAGTTGGCGGGCTTGCTCCAGAAGCCATGCGACTAGGAGAAGAAGTCAAGGCAAATGTTGAACTTGAAAGCCAACCTACCAATTGGCCCGCCACAGAAAATATCCGACAAATGCTTGGTGGAAGCAAGGCTGGTGATTTAGTGGGTACGGTTGCTGATACGATCTACGGAAAAGATGGTAGAAACCTTGGTGGGATGTTGTCAGCCGGAGCGGGTGCTGGATTAGCATATCAAGCATACAACGCCATGACCGGCCCCGATGAGGTGCAAACTACACCCGAAATCGAAGCAGCAAAAAAAGCCGACTTTGATCGGAAAGTGCAAGCAGTACGAGAACAATTCATAAATAAGGACATGCAATGAACCAAGTAGCAAGATTTAGAAACACTCGCCCTAATCTTTCTTTAACAGCAGATGCAGCGACTACGCCACTTGTTGCAGTCGGTGCGTACAAACACTTTATCATTAGTGTTTTGACAACACCTTCTAGTGCAGCCCGCACTTTGAGATTTGCTGTGCAGTCAAACGACGGCGAAACACCACACGTATTGTATGACTCCTCCAACGCTGTTGTCGAGATGACAGTAGCACCGGGGCGGGCTTATGCATTGCCAGCAGAACTAGCGGCAGCAGCCTTTGTGAAAGTGTTTCACACAGGTGCTGGAGTAGTAACAGCAACCATCGACATCAAGAGTTAAATATGCCAACTTCCGTAAAGATCACAGACCTACCGGCTATTACTAGCATCCAGCGTGGTGACCTTATCCCGGTGGTTGATGAGTCGCAGACGCAGACAAACAAAGCAACGCTCGGTCAAGTCAAAGACATGGAGTGTGGTGCTAACACTGTAGTTAATACTTCAATTGCTGACGCTGCCGTTACTGCAAATAAAACTGGATTTTTGACTAACGACAAAATTGCAGTTGCAACATCCGCACACCCGCAACTCGGTACAGCAGGCGTAACCAACTCGACTTCAAATGCAGACGGCACATTTAATGGTCGAGAGATTCAATGTACTCCTTATATACAGGCATTGTTTGCATCTGCCAACGGCCCCGCAGCAAGAGCGTACTTAGATGCTTTGCAGTCAACAAACAATCCTACCTTTACTGGTCAGATATTTGCTGCTGACGGAACTGAATCATTGCCGTCGTATACGTTTACAAACAACCCGAATACAGGGATGTACCTAAGTCAAAACAATGTTCTCGGATTTAGTTCTGAAGATATTGAAGTTGTAGAAATTAGTCCTACTGGATTTCGTTCTCGTATCGCCACGTCTGGTGGAACTTACGTTGGAACGTATCCGCACTTTGGCGTTCGGGCATGGGTATCGTTTAGCGCAACTGTTGGTGCTGTAAGATATATTCAGAATCCTCACACGATTGCTAGTCTTGTAGGTCTTTGGCCCGGAACTATTTACAAGACCGCTGCGAACATCACAAAGATTAACGAGGCTGTTGGCAATACCAACTCCGATGAGTTTATTACTCTTACGGATCGCGGCAGTAGAGTAGGAGTATTCAACGCTCAAAGTGGATACTCTGGTCAACGAGATGACGGTCGTTATAACTACACCTCTCCGGGGGATAACTTTCATTACAATTGGAATGGAACGTCTTGGGGTACAGTCGGCCCATCAGCACCATCCAACTGGATTGGTTCTCTTGCTATTGAGACTAACGCTAGCCTAAGTGTTGAAAGCGGTGGCAATGTAGCCACTGTTACAGTCACGGGAAGTGTGTACAAAATCCAATTTATAGAGGCTATGCCTGACCTCAAGTACTGTGTTGTTGGGGCGAGCGGTATAAGTGGTCGTGTTGATATAGTAAGCCGAAATCAGAACTACGTTGAAGTACAGGTTTCGGGAACTTTAACTAGCCCAATATGCGTAGCGGTATTGCAATAGGAGCAACAATGGAAAAACAAATAATTATATACCCTTCTGAGTACGACGCTGAAAACGATCAATTGATTGAAGGATCAACGATTCATGTCATGCGCCCTACATTGGGAGGTCTAGAAGCATGCAAGAGTGTGTATGACTTTGCTGAAAAGCATGTGCCAGAGTTGCGTCCATTTATCCAAGTCTCTAACGAAGACCTACCAGAAGATGCAACTTTTGAAGCAGCATGGACTGCCGATTTTTCAGACCCAACAGGTGTAGGATTAGGCCCAGAAATGTACGCCTTACGTGCTTTAAAAGAAAAAGAAGGGTTTAGTATCGAATGACACTAATAACAATTAACGAAGAAAAGAAACTAGAAATCCAAAAAAGCGTTTGGAAGGTAGCCGCTGACAAGTGGTATGACTCCAAGTTGTCTGAAGGATTTGTTTCGCAGGGTGGGATTAAACTCGGCTTAACTCAAGGCGACGTAAGCCTGCTAACCGGAAACTTCGTGTTGGCAAAAGAAGCCGCTGCAATGGGCCTAGCCGTTCCTCCTATTGTTGACATGACAGGAACTGTTCGCTCATTGACTATGGAAGAACTAACTGGATTGATGCTGGAGTACGGTCAAGCACGAGCAATTATTTCAACAATATATGCTGACATTGCTGCGGGGAATATGCCAGAAGACGAACCAGTAGAAGACACACCAGAAGAGGAATAGCATGCCTATTGTCCAGCAGCGTAGAGGTACAGCAGCATCGTTACAAACAGTAACTCTTTCTGCTGGGCAAATCGCCTATGAAACCGATACCGGAAAAGTAAAAGTCGGTGACGGCACAACCGTGTACTCTTCACTTGAGTACATCACCGATGCGTCTAATATCGCAGACGGTTCTATAGCCACCAATCATATTGCTGATGGTGCTATCAATAACTCTAAATTAGCAAATACATCTGTGTCCCTAGAGAAGATGCAGAATGATTCCGTCACTACCAATGCGCTACAGCCTGCGTCTGTGACGCATGAAAAACTTGCGCAAAACTCTGTAGACAGAACAAACATAATAGACGGCGAGGTCATTGGTGCTAAACTAGCGAACAATGCTGTATTAACACCACAGATTTATGACGCAGCAGTAACCACAGCAAAGATTGCTGATGACGCTGTTACGTTTGCAAAGATGCAGGATGTTAATGCAAACACTTTATTAGGTGCAGTTAATGCTGGAGCGGTCACGCAGATTACCTGTGGGCAAGTCGGCAGGAATATCCTCGCAGGTAGCACTGCGGCTGATGTTCGCACCACCATTGGTGCTGTTGATCAGGGAACCGTTAATACATCTATAACGAATGCAGTGGCAGGTACGGCGAACATTGCAGACGATGCAGTCACCTATTCAAAAATGCAGGACACAACAAACGGTGGTTGTGTGCTTGGCAGAACAGGAAACTATGGGGTTTCAGCAGGCGGTGAAATACAAGAAATTGCTCTGTCTGATTATGCCCGAACTTATATCAACCAGACATCAAAGGCTGGCGTAAAGAATGTATTAGGGTTTGTTGAACAAGCCGAGATTGATACTGCTATTACGAATTTAGTAGGCACTGCACCTGTTGTTCTAGATACGTTAGGTGAAATAGCAACAGCGTTAAATAATGATCAAAATCTAGCAAGCACTCTATCTACTAGCATTGGCACAAATACAGCAAGTGCTGCCACAAATGCAGCAAATGTTGCCACTAACACTGGGAACATTAATACAAACATCGGCAACATCGCTGCCAATGCAGCCAACATTTCTACGAACATTACCGACATTGCCGCCAAGATGCCGCTTGCTGGCGGCACGTTCACAGGAAGCACTCTGCACAGTGGCCCTGCCATCGACGGTGCAAGTGCTATCGGTAACAGAATCATAGGAGGCGGGTCAAAAACAATTTACGACGACCCGTCTGGTGTAAACCGTGCAAAAATACGAGAAGTAGAAAGAGCAAGTAATTTTTCAGTACGGGTAGGCTCGGTGTCAAACACTGATCCCACTAACAGCCGAGTTAATTACCTTAGTCCCCATGACGACGTACACTACAACTGGAACGGCAGTGCTTGGGTCACAGTTCCTGCATACGCAGGGAATTGGATTGGTCATTACGACGTAGACCCACTTATCCGATGGACTTCTGTATCTTCTAATGAAACAGGAGAGGAAACAGAGTTCGGCAAAATACAGTTGTACGACGGTGGCACTTCCATTGCGGGCATGGGCGTTTCCCCAAGTAACTTTAACATTGGTACTAAAGGTGGAATCAATTTCTCCATATACACCAATGGTGCTTTACGCACTAGATACAGCAGCAACGGAAATGTAGACCATTCAGCAGGCACACATACTTTTGCTGGTGATGTTACCTCAAGCACCACCGTATCTGCCGTATCGTTTTTGGCAGGGAACGGATCATCGACCGCAGCAAGTTATGGCTTCACGGGTGATACAAACACAGGCATGTTTTGGAACGGATCGACCGGCCTAAATCTTGTGTGGAATGGCTCAGGGATTCAGGTCGCTTCTGCACACATCAATGCAGAAAAAAGAATCCTTGTTCCTACTGGAACACAGGCAGCCCCATCAATCGCACAGGCCGGAAACGATGACACTGGAATTAGTTTTGGTTCCGTAGGTGCAAACCAGATCAACCTGAACGTGGCTGGTGGTGCAAAGGTTTCCATTAACCCAACAGCAACCTATCTTGCTGGGCTTGTTCAGTTCAATGGGACGATCACGGACGGCACAACTACAAAAACCGCAGCAGAACTCATGGCGGCAATATCACCAGCGGGTGGGTCAGTCCAAGTTAATGGGTATGGAACAGCAATAGACCCAGCGTTTGAGATAGAACACACCGTTGACGGCACAGGTTTTTACTCGCCGTCCAGCACGGTCAATGGTGGTAACAGTGCTGGCTATGGCTTCGCAATTTCTGCGGCACACAATCACGTTGCAGAGTTTGGTTACAAGTCTCACATTGGTAACGGTAGACCAACTATATATGGAGGGGCTGCGGCAGCACTCCTTGAGTTGAACGGAAACTCACGAAGGGGTTCGTTGTTTGGCTACAACACCTATGCCACTTCTGCGTCAAACGCAAACGCAGCCATTGGTGGTGAGTTCCTTTGCATAGCGCAAGGCGGCACATCAGCAAATAGCCCCAAAGGGTTCAAGGCAAAACTCCAGTCGCAATCTGCTAATGGAAGCAGTGCTGTTGGTGGTCACTTTGAATTATCTCTGGAATCAGTAACCGGATCGTGGGGCAATGCCTACGGTGTGCATTGTGAGTTAGGCATAGCAAGCAGTTGCACAGGCACACTCACAGGGACAGCAGCAGCACTTTTCATTGACGCAGTTGGCAAGACTTCTAACGCGACGTACACCCAAACGGATGGTGTAGATCGGGTATACGCCATCTTCCAGACCGGCAACTCCGACAACAACAGATTTGACGGTACTTCGTGGTTCAGGAACAACGTACACATCGTAGACAATGGTGACCTAGATATATCTACTGGCGTAGGCCAGATAATACTATCCAACGGAAGTGCGAATGATCCAGCCATTTGCTTTGGTGCAGACACAAACACGGGTATTAAACGAAACACAAACGGTAACTTGGATTTTGTTACCAATGCAACCAACAGATTAAGCATCACTACAGCAGGTGACATACACACGTCGTCTGCTGGCACTGTCTTTCTTAACAACCATGTAACAATCGGCAACACGCTGACTGTAACAAACGGTATGAACGTCAGCGAACTAGCACAATCTGGTGCTTCCACTGGTCAGACCATTCAGTGGGATGGTTCAGCGTGGGTTCCTGCCACCGTCAGTGGCGGTGGTGGTGGTGCAACCACAGTAGGTGGCTTGTCTGATGTGACAGTAAGTAGTGTTGCGGACAACAACTTGTTGAGATACGACTCAGCAAACTCCAGATGGGAAAACTATAGCCCTGATGGATTCTCTTCTGCTTCGGGTGGTAACACAGCAATCAATCTGGCAGATGGAAACAAGATACACAAATGGACTTGTGCTTCTTCTGGAGTACAGGCGGTAATACTACTGAACGTACCAAGTGGTTCTGGAGTTTCTTGTTCTTTTACCTTAGTAATAGAGTATCCCGGCAGCGGAACAACAACTGCCATTGTCCAGTGGCCTTCTTCATTTAAATGGCCCGGAGGTGTTGCCCCAACACTCACAAACACTGGCGGCAAGCAGGACACGTTTACATTCTTGTCGCTCGACAATGGTGGTTCGTGGCTTGCTCATGTCGGTGGTCAAAACTTCTAGGAGGCGACATGCAGGGTATACAAGCAGGTCTGATGGCAGCAGAGGGCGAGCGTAAAAGGCGTGATCAATTCGCAGATCGCAACCCCGGCTTAATTACAAGGCCCGGAATGGGTCGCACAAGACCTGCCTCAACTTTTACTGTGACTGTGTACACACGGAAGCAGTCTAAGTACCAAGGCTTCAGCATGATGCCCTCGGATTATCGGGCCACGTCACATGAGCCGGGTGCTAACTTAACCGCAACAGTCACGAATTATGGCGAGGCCGGAAAACTTGTCGTACCTGCCGGAACGATGATTGATTGTATTGAGATAAAAGTTAAAGCAGGAATGCCTATACATCCAGACTTCATTCGTGCTACGGGCGATGAGAAAGATATGAGGCGGCATAAGAGTTTAAATTACTACAAAAGAGGTAGCCGTTCATATCACACAGAAATGGCTAGGTGGTACTACCCTACTACAACTGACGCTGCGGACATTACTAATGCAACAAGTGGCAATCGGTTTTCTAACAGTTGGACTTTAACTAAAAGGTGGGGAGGTCAGTATGCGATTACTCAGCCCGTGTGTACTTTGGTTAAAGGAAGCAGTGTATTTGACGGGCAGACGTACAGGATATGGGATGCGTACAGGGGTTTGACGGGCTGGTATAACCAAGGTGCGAACGACTTTTATTACAGCGGAAGAGTTGGAAATCGCTCGCAGTTGTGGTACTGGGCAGATGATCAATACGAAACTGATTTCCTAAGACAACGCACCCTTGCAGCAGATGTACGAGGTTCGCTATACACCCAGTCTTATTGGTATCAGTACTTCCACCCAAGGATGGTAGGCAATCACTTCTTAACTACCGCATATAACTCTGGATTACCACGAATAGTGAACTTTGATTTAAGCCCAATAGAAGCGGGCAAGCGTTTTGTCATTCAGCAGGAGTTTGAATAATGCCAACATATATTGCACAGGCTGGTAGCCCTCCAGTCGTACTTGATGAGTTACGAAACATTGCAACTCAATACTCGTTCCCTCCAGAGGAACTCACCTCACTGTCGGACGTAGCCTCAATCCTTACTGCTGTTAGTTACGCCGAGTGTACTATCACAAATGCTGAATCAGACATAACGCCTGCGTTCAACCAAAGAGTTCAACTTGGGAATGCCGCCAGTGTGGGCGGTAGCCTGCAAGCCTCTTACGCTGCTGTTAGTCTCACGGGAGACCTCAGCACCTCTGCATTGCAAAGACACAAGGATGACAAGAAAAGCGAAATTGAAGCAGACACATCGGCTAGGCAGCAAGACGCAACTAACTTCCCAAAGAGTAGCGGTGGGGCTAACGTCAGCCTGAAGTATGACGACGAAACTCGGGGTTACCTAGCACAGGTATTGCAGGTAGCACAGAACGCCAACACTGGTGCGACTATCAAGGACGCTGCTGGCACAAGCGTCACTCTTTCATTAGCAGAACTCAAGTATGTCTGTGCTGGATTAATTAGCACCAACCAAACTCTTGTGGAAGCAAGGAATAAAGCAGCAATCGACATTGACGTTGCCACCACCAACACGGCTGTGACTAGCGTCAAAACTACGTTCACAACTTCGTACCCTCCACCAAGCGGATCATGAGAAAGTTTAACCGACTATTCGGTATCGGGCCTTCTAAGAGCGGTACGCATTCTCTTAACGATGCATTGCACAGGGTCGGTCTAGACTCAACCCATCTTGGTTCGGACGGTCACTACAAACGTGACATACATAAACAAGACGATTGGTTTTCTAGGCACATGCACATAAACCATACAGAGGGCAGAGACATTCTTGATGGAGTGCCGCACCAGTGCGTATCAGATTGGCCTGTCAGCCAGTACTTTAAAGAACTCGACGAACAGAATCCAGACAGTCTATTCATTCTGACGTACAGAAACCCTGACGACATCGCGCAGAGTTGGTGCAGGATGTGTATGAAAATGGGCTTCGCAAACAACAACCCGGACTATCTAAAAAAACTTTGGCAAGTCAGGCAGCACTATGACGCTGTGTTTAAATATTTCCGTGACAGAGCAAATGATATTCTCATGCTGGACACAGTTCACGGAGCAAAGACAAACATGTCTAAGTTGTGTGAGTTCCTGCGTATAGACACGCCTGAAGATACTACGTGGCCCCACTCATTCAATCATCAGGATTGGTACGCACCATGATAGCATCAGTAATACTCGCATCGTTCTCTCCCGTTGACGCAGAGTTACCTAAGCAACACTTTCAGTCCACAATGGAGTACCTGCTTGGTCAAGGTCTAGACCTAGAAGTATGCGTAGCACAGGTTGTACGCAAGGGTAAGGAGCCAGTGCCAACACACGGTGCTGCTACCTCTCTTGTATTCGAGAGCGAAGACAAAGTGTTCTTCAAGGAAAACCTTTGGAACCTAGCAGCAGCACACGCGATCACAGACAAATTTATTTTCATTGACGCTGATCTGTATTACAAAGATAAAGATTGGCTCGATCAGTTATCTGCCGCTCTTGACGAATACGATGTAATACAGCCATTCGACATTGCTAACTGGGATATGAAGAACGGCGAAGTCAATCCGACAGTAAGAAAGCCCTCGTGGTTTAATGCTATCCTAAACGGTGGCGCACCACTAACCGAAACGTATCACCCCGGATTCGGATTTGCTATGACCCGCAAGCACTACGATGCAATCGGAGGATTCTACGAACACGGATGTATGGGCGAGGGTGACCACATGTTTTGCGTTGCACACACTCCACAGAAGCAAGTTGAATACGTCTTACAGTTTAGCCTCAATGCTTTGAATGATCCTGATTCTGGTATTCACCCAGACATACGCTCACACTGGAAGAATTTAGCACACCACTTCCTGTCACAAGACTACATCGACTACAAGGCCAACATACAGTCAATGGACTTCAAGGCGGGAGTGCCAAGGAATCTCAATATATTCCACAGATGGCACGGACTCCCAGCAAAAAGACAG
>JGI24005J15628_10000297_pt1 | contig 29600 bp, 17 predicted proteins | sample LinPmetageLP40_FD_15628 | JGI IMG/M metagenome (IMG submission 15628)
AGAACAGTTTAAAGCAAACAATACTCTTATTGAAGACTTTAAATCAGAACTAGAAAAAGAATTTGGTAAAGTACAAGTCGACTTAAAAACTGGAGAAATCTCAGANATTCCAGAAGATGACAAGAAGTAATATTAGAAAGATAAGCATCGGGTCAGATTACAAAAATGACGCGATGCATTATTCTGTTGGTCAACAAGTATATGGTGGTCATGAAATATCCCATATAATATTAGACGAACAAGACAAGTCTTATAATGTATTTATTAAAAAAAACAATGAAGTACTGCCTTGGAAGAAGTTTAACTCTAACATGGCTATATCAGTTGAATATGATTTACAATATTAATGAATGGACTATATAACTTTATTGTTAAACCTATAGAAAATAGATATGACAATGAGATAAATATAGGAGATAAAAAACTAATAGTAAACACTCAGATAGAAAGCTTTAAGCATGTGAGTAGAAAAGCTATTGTTATATCTACACCTTTGTTGTTGTGTTCTGATATTAAAAAAGGTGACGAAATAATTGTTCATCATAACATATTCAGAAGATGGTATGATATAAAAGGTAAAGAAAGAAACGGAGCGGGTTATTTTAAAAATAACATGTACATAGTTTATCCTGATCAAGTATATTTATTTAAAAAACAAAACAAATGGTTATCATTTAACGATAGATGCTTTGTTGCACCTATAAAAAACGATGATCAATTTGACACCGCTAAAACAAAAAACTTAGTTGGTATATTAAAAATTGGTAATAGTCGCTTAGAAGAGCTAGGAATAACACCTGGTGACACTGTAGGTTTTAAACCTAAGAGAGAATGGGAATTCAATCTAGATAATGAACTATTATACTGTATGAAATCTAATGATATTGTAATTAAATATGAGCGTAAAGAAAACCAAACTCAATATAATCCTAGCTGGACAAGTAGCAGTTGAAGAATTAATCAAAGTTGCTAAAGAACCAATAATAGATACTGGAGATGATATAACCGCTGACAGACTTAAAAATGCTGCGGCTACAAAAAAGCTAGCTATATTTGATGCTTTTGAAATACTTAACCGTATAGAAGAAGAAAAAAATATACTAGAAGAAAAACCTAAAGAAGTTAAAAAAGAAACTACATTCCGTGGTTTTGCTGAAGGAAGATCTAAATAATGTACGAGCAAACGCTATATAAGATATTACCCGATCACGTTAAACCTAAAATTCTCAATAGAATGAATAGGTATAAAAAATGGGAGTATGGATATAATGATGATCATGATATGGTTGTTATATCTAAGACTGGACAAATTGGAGAGATTTATGAAATACAAAATCTTAAGATAGCTTTACCTAAACAAGAAAATGTTCATAAGTTTAAAGAAAATAGATGGACTAGATTTGATTACGCTAAAGAATTAAATAGAATAAAAACCGTGTTTGACTGGAGAGAATATCCAGAAGAATTCAAAGAAAAATACTACGACTATATTGATGAAGAGTTTAAAAGACGCGAAGAAGGCTTTTGGTATATTAATAAAAATACCCCTACTTATCTTACTGGTACTCATTACATGTATTTACAATGGTCAAAGATTGACGTAGGCCAACCGGATTTTAGAGAATCAAATAGATTATTTTTTATATTTTGGGAAGCATGCAGAGCAGATGACAGATGTTACGGTATGTCTTATCTTAAAAACAGACGTTCAGGTTTTTCTTTTATGGCTTCTGGTGAATGTGTTAACATGGCAACAATATCAACAGACGCTAGATTTGGTATATTATCTAAATCTGGTGCGGATGCTAAGAAGATGTTTACTGACAAGGTTGTACCTATATCAGTTAACTATCCTTTCTTTTTTAAACCTATACAAGATGGTATGGATCGTCCTAAAACAGAGTTAGCATATAGAGTACCAGCCTCTAAGTTTACAAGAAGATCTATAGTTTCTACAGATAAACCAGAAGATCTTACTGGACTAGACACGACTATAGATTGGAAAAACACTGGAGACAATGCTTATGATGGAGAAAAATTAAAACTTTTAGTTCATGATGAATCAGGAAAATGGGAAAGACCTAATAATATATTAAACAACTGGAGGGTTACAAAAACTACTCTTAGGTTAGGGTCAAGAATTATAGGTAAATGCATGATGGGATCAACATCAAATGCTTTAGATAAAGGAGGTAGAAATTTTAAAAAACTATATGATGACTCAGATGTTACAAAAAGAAACGCCAACGGACAGACTCGTTCGGGACTCTATTCTTTGTTCATACCTATGGAATGGAACTACGAAGGATACATTGATGCTTATGGCTTACCTGTCTTCGACACACCGCTTAAACCAGTTTTCGGGCCACATGGTGGAAAAATTAAACTAGGTGTAATACAATACTGGGACAATGAAGTAGAAGGTCTTAAAGATGATCAAGATGGATTAAATGAATTTTATAGACAATTTCCACGCACAACTAAACACGCATTTAGAGATGAGTCTAAACAATCTTTATTTAATTTAACTAAAATATACGAACAAATAGACTATAACGAAGACTTAAAAAATTCAAACCTAGTTACTACTGGTAACTTCCAATGGGAAGGAGGAATAAAAGACACTAAAGTTATATTTATACCAGATAGAAACGGAAGATTTAAAATATCTTGGGTTCCACCCGTAGGACTACAAAATATAGTTATAAATAAAAACGGTATGAAATCTCCAGGTAATGAACATATAGGAGCTTTTGGTTGTGATAGTTATGATATATCAGGTACTGTAGATGGTAAAGGTTCTAATGGATCTTTACATGGTTTAACTAAGTTTAGTATGGAAGATGCTCCTTATAATTCTTTTTTCTTAGAATATATAGCAAGACCACAAACTGCTGAAATATTTTTTGAAGACGTGCTTATGGCTTGTGTGTTTTACGGTATGCCTATATTATGTGAAAATAATAAGCCTAGACTTTTATATCATTTTAAAAGAAGAGGTTATAGAAAATTTTCTATTAATAGACCGGATAAGCTTTATAATAAATTATCAGTAACAGAGAGAGAAATAGGTGGAATACCTAATTCAAGTGAAGACATTAAACAAGCTCATGCCGCGGCAATAGAAACTTACATAGAAAGTTATGTTGGTTTTTTAGGTGATGGTCATGGTGATATATATTTTCAAAGAACTCTAGAAGACTGGGCTTCTTTTGATATAAACAACAGAACAAAACACGATGCGTCAATCAGTTCAGGTTTAGCTATTATGGCATGTAATAAAAATAAGTATAGACCAATAAATGAATTAATTAGAGAAAAAATTTCTTTAGGATTTACAACATATGACAACAAAGGAGTACTTTCAAAAATAATAAAATAGATGATTACAACTAATTACAACAGCACGTTTCCAAATCAAGTAGTACCTGATGAAGAGAAAAGCACATGGGAATATGGACTTCAAGTTGGAAGAGCTATAGAGAACGAGTGGTTTCGTAATAATAGAGGCGGAGATAGGTTTATGACTAATTATCAACAGTATCACACTAGAAGGTTATACTCAAGAGGAGAGCAGTCAGTACAAAAATATAAAGATGAATTATCTATAAATGGAGACATGTCTTATTTAAATTTAGACTGGAAGCCAATACCTATTATATCTAAGTTTGTAGATATTGTAGTTAATGGTATGTCTCAAAGAGACTATGACGTAAAAGCTTATGCTCAAGATCCTGAGTCACAAAAGAAAAGAACTACATATGCTGAAGCTATATTAAGAGATATACAAGCTAGATCTTTTTTAAAAAAAGCTCAATCAGAATTAGATTTAAATCTTTATACTAGTGCTGATCCAGAAAACTTACCTGAAAACAAAGAAGAATTAGATTTGCATATGCAACTTAGCTACAAGCAGTCTATAGAAATAGCAGAAGAAGAAGCTATATCAAATATATTAGCACAAAACAAATACACGCAAACTAGAAAAAGAATACTTCAAGACTTGGTAGTGTTAGGTATATCTTGTGTTAAAACTAATTTTAACCCTGCTAATGGAATAAAAGTAGAATACGTTGATCCTGCTTCTTTAGTTTATTCATATACAGAAGATCCTAATTTTGAAGATATATACTATGTAGGAGAAGTTAAGTCTTTAACTATGGGTGAAGTTAAAAAACAATTTCCTAATCTTACAGAAGAAGAAATGGAAAAGATACAAAAATTTCCAGGTACTCAAAACTATTTAAGAAACTGGGGAGAAGGACCTGAAATAGTGCAAGTGTTATTTTTTGAATACAAGACTTACAATAATCAAATATTTAAAATTAAATATACAGATCAAGGTTTAGAAAAAGCTTTAGAAAAACCAGATACTTTTGCTCCACCGCCAAACGACAATTTTGAAAGAATAGGTAGATCAATAGAGGTTTTATATACTGGTGCTAAGATATTAGGTATTGAGAATATGTTAGAATGGAAACTTGCAGAAAATATGACAAGACCTACTTCTAACATGACTAAAGTAAATATGAATTATCAAATATCAGCTCCTAGGATGTACAGAGGAAGAGTTGAATCTTTAGTTAGTAAATGTATAAGTTTTGCTGATATGATTCAATTAACTCATTTAAAGTTACAGCAAGTGCTAGCTCGTATGGTTCCAGATGGCGTGTTTGTAGACGTTGATGGATTGGCTGAAGTTGATTTAGGTAATGGTACAAACTATAATCCTCAAGAAGCATTAAACATGTATTTTCAAACAGGTTCTATAGTAGGTAGATCACTTACGCAAGACGGAGATCCTAATAGAGGTAAAATACCTATTCAAGAATTACAAACTTCTAGCGCTAATGGAAAAATACAGTCACTTATAGGTACTTATAACTACTACTTACAAATGATACGTGATGTAACAGGGCTTAACGAAGCTAGAGATGGTAGTATGCCTGATAAAGACGCTTTAGTAGGTATACAAAAACTAGCAGCTGCTAACTCTAATGTAGCCACTAGACATATACTACAAGCTAGCTCTTACTTAACTGTTAAAATAGCAGAAAATATATCACTAAAAATAGCAGACGTTTTAGAGTATGATATGCTTGCTCAAAGTTTAAAAGATTCTATTAGCAACTACAATGTAGGTAGCTTACAAGAAATGAAAGACCTAAACTTATTTGAATTTGGTATATACTTAGAACTAGAACCTGACGAAGAAGAAAAGGCAATGTTAGAGCAAAACATACAGGTGGCTTTACAGTCTGGTCAAATATTTTTAGAAGACGCTATAGACATACGTCAAATAAAAAATCTTAAGTTAGCTAACCAAATGCTTAAAGTTAAGCGTAAAGTTAAAATGAAGCAAGATCAAGAAATGAACCAAGCTAATATCCAAGCTCAAGCTAACGCTAACGCTGAGGCATCAGAAAGAGCTGCAATGGCAGAGGTTCAAAAAAATGAAGCAATGACTCAGTCTAAGCTTCAGTTAGAGCAAGGAAAATCTAATTTTGAAATAGCTAAACTAGAACAAGAAGCAATAATAAAAAAAGAACTTATGGAACTAGAGTTCCAGTATAACATAAAGTTAACAGAAGCTCAAAACAGAACCATGAATGAAAAAGAAGCTAAGATAGAAGATCGTAAAGATCAACGTACTAGAATACAAGCAACACAACAAAGTGAAATGATAAGTCAAAGAAAAAACGACTTATTACCTAAGAATTTTGAATCCAATGGTAACGATACTCTTGGAGGAGGAATGAATCTAGAGCAATTTGCTCCTAGATAATTTTATTAATAATTATATAATATTTTATCATGTCAACAGAAAAAGAAACAAAAGGATCTTTAAAAATTAAAAAATCTTTATTAAAAAACAAAGAAGAAATTAAAGAACCAATCGAAAAAACAGACGAACAACCTATAAAGGTTACAGCGTTAGAACCTGAGGTTAAAGGCTTAGAGAAAAAACAAGAAGTAACAAAGATTGAATTAAAACCTGATGTTATTGAGGAAGAAGTAATAGTTATAGGGGAAACTAAAGAAGAAGAACCTAGTGTTATTAAAGATGTAACAGAAGAAGAAGAACCTATTAAGCAAGAGGTTATAATAGAATCAAAACCAGAAATAGTTTTACCTGAGAACGTAGAAAAGCTAGTAGACTTCATGAAAGAAACTGGTGGCAGTATAGAAGACTACACAAGGTTAAATGCTGATTACACAAAAGTAGACAGTAGTACTTTATTAAAAGAATATTATAAAAAATCTAAACCTCATTTAAACAATGAAGAAATAGATTTTATAATGGAAGAAAACTTTCATTATGACGAAGATACTGATGAACAGCGAGACATCAAATTAAAAAAACTCGCATTTAAAGAAGAGGTTGCAAAAGCCCATGGATTTTTAGAAGACTTAAAAGGTAAATATTACGACGAGATCAAGTTGAGACCGGGCGTTACTCAAGAGCAAACTAAAGCTGTGGATTTTTTTAATCGATATAGTGAAGAACAAAAAGTGGTTAGCAAGAACCATGAAGAGTTTAAGTCTAAAACTAAACAACTGTTCTCTGATGATTTCAAAGGTTTTGATTTTAAAGTTGGGGAAAAAAAGTTTAGGTATGGAGTTAAAAATCCTGATGAAATTGCTAAAAAGCAAAGTAGTTTAAAAAACCTAGTGTCTAAATTTATGGATGACAAAGGTAATGTAAACAATCACGCTGGTTACCACAAGGCTATGTACGCTGCAGAGAATGCAGATACTATTGCTCAACATTTTTATGAGCAAGGTAGAGCAGATGCTGTAAAATCTGTCGTAGCTAATTCTAAGAATATAAAAACCGAAGTAAGAGAGACTCCAAAAGGTGAAGTTTATATTGGAGGATTAAAAGTTAAAGCAGTAACAGGTCAAGATTCTTCAAGACTGAAAATAAAAACAAGAAAATTTAACTAAAACAAAAATTAAAAATTATGGGTGTATTATCTCCTCAATTTGGTAATTTGATTCCTTCGCCAACAGCGCAGGCTTTATCTTCAAATTATCTACAATTTAACTCCGCCGCTGGCGGTGGGACGTTCGCACAACAATATTTACCAGAAATTTATGAAGCTGAAATAGAAAGATACGGTAATCGTACTCTTGGAGGTTTCTTAAGAATGGTAGGTGCTGAAATGCCAATGACGTCTGATCAAGTAATCTGGTCTGAACAAAATAGATTACATATATCGTACGACGGGTGTTCTCGTTTAGCGAATAACTTTACAGTTAACATTAATCCTGGCGCTGTAGCTGGCATAACTAATGTACTAGCAACTAACATGACTGTTGTAATAATGGATCCTTCTAAACCAGGAGCTACTATTCACGGATTTGTTGGAGCTGTTGGCGCTGCGGCTGCTGGTGGTGCTGGTGGTGTAAACTCTGTGGATGTTTACCCTTACGATGCTGCTTCTTTAATAGGACTAAGTCTTGTTGGATTAAAGCTATTTGTATACGGTTCTGAATTTGCAAAAGGTACATTAGGATCTACGGAAAATATCCAACCTTCATTTACACAATATTCTAACGCTCCGATCATTATCAAATCTAACTACCAAGTTAGTGGATCTGATACTGCTCAAATCGGTTGGGTTGAAGTTGCTGCTGAAGATGGAACTTCTGGTTTCTTATGGTACTTAAAAGCTGAAGGAGAAACAAGATTAAGATTCGAAGATTACTTAGAAATGAGTATGGTAGAAGGTGAAAGAGCACTATCTTTTGGTGGTGGTGGAACTGATCTATCTTTCCTTAATCAAGCTGTAGCTGGTAATTTACCTGCTGCTTCTGGATTTGGAGCTGCTGTTCAAGGTGCTGGTACGCAAGGTTTATTCTCTGCTATCAACACAAGAGGAAACGTTATGGCAGGATTCGGTGGATCTTTACAAGATTTCGATGATATCTTAATGAACTTAGATTCTCAAGGTGCTATTGAAGAAAACATGCTTTTCTTAGATAGAGCTACAGAACTACAGTTTGACAACATGTTAGCACAGCAAAATTCTTACGGAGCTGGAGGTACATCTTACGGTGTATTTGAAAACTCTGAAGAAATGGCGCTTAACCTAGGTTTTTCTGGTTTCAGAAGAGGTTCTTATGACTTCTACAAAACTAGCTGGAAATACTTAAACGATGCTTCTACTAGAGGTGGTTCTACGAACTTCACGTCTGGTGATAACATTGATGGTGTATTAATTCCTGCAGGAACTTCTACTGTTTATGACCAATTACTTGGTACAAACATACGTAGACCGTTCTTACATGTTAGATACAGAGCTTCACAGGCTGACGATAGAAGAATGAAATCTTGGATTACTGGTTCTGTTGGTGGTGTTTACACTAACACTTCAGATAGTATGCAAGTTTCTTTCTTATCTGAAAGATGTCTATGTACACAAGCTGCAAACAATTTCGTATTGTTTACTGCTTAATATTTATTGTAATAGTTACCCTCGTAAAAACTACGGGGGTAATTGTTACTCTTATTTTTACTAACTTTTATTATATTATATCATGGCGAAAAACGCAAAAACACAAGAGGCTGTAGCTGAGAGACCAAAAGTTCAAGCGCAACCAGTACAAAAAAAAGTACCACACCCAGAAGATAACTGGGAACTTAAAGATAGAAAGTATTTTTTAGTAGGGAGAAAAACTCCTTTAACTTACACTTTACCATCTAAACATACACAAAGATATCCTTTAATGTATTTTGACCCAATAACAGGTGTGCAAAAAACAATTAGGTTTGCTACAAATCAGGCCTCGCCTTTTGTAGAAGATCAAAAAGGAGAAGTAACTTTGCAACACATTGTATTTCAAGACGGAGCCTTAGTAGTTCCTAAAGAAATGCAAAACTTACAAAAACTATTATCATTATATCACCCAGGTAAAGACACTAGATACACAGAGTTTAAACCAGTTGAAGAAGCTAAAGATGAACTTGTAGATTTAGAGTTAGAAATCGTAGCATTAAATGGAGCAAGAGATATAGATATAGAGCACGCGGAAGCTATACTTAGAGTAGAGCAAGGAAGCGGAGTAAATGAATTAACATCTAAAGAATTAAGAAGAGATGTATTATTATTTGCTAAAAAGAATCCTAGATTATTTATTGATTTAGCTAACGATGAAAACGTTCAATTAAGAAACTTTGGAATCAAGGCTAGAGAAAATGGAATAATTAAACTTTCTCAAAACCAAAGAGAATTTCTATGGGCTAGTAATGATAGAAAATTACTAACTATACCTTATGATGAAAACCCATACTCAGCTTTAGCTGCATGGTTTAAAACAGACGAAGGCGTAGAAGTTTTTAAAATGATAGAGAAAAAACTATCATAATCTGTAATACTAATATAGGGCTCGTTCACTCGGGCCCAATATTATAATAAAAAAATACAAATGGCAATAAACGTGGACACTGTTTACAAAACAGTTTTATTAATACTTAACCAGCAACAAAGAGGGTATATGACACCTGACGAGTTCAATAGAGTAGCTACACAAGTTCAATTAGGGATATTTGAAAACTACGCTAACGATCTTAGTCAGCAAATAAGAGTTCCTCAAAACGAAACTGAGTATGGTGATAGATTCAAAAACGTTTCTACTAAAATTGACATTTTTAAAAAAATTAGAACCTCTACATATAATAATGTAGGAGGTTATTATGAATTACCTACTGCTATAGATACTCCTTTAGTACCTGCGCAAGCTTTTACAGGTAACGGAACGTTAACGGCTTTTGTTGTAGGAGCACCATGGACTACTCTTTTAGGTTCTATAGATTCTCAAGTTAAAGTAACTGTAGCTGGTGTTGAAGTTTTTAACTGGACTTACGACAACCAACTACTCACGGTAACATTTACAACTCCACCCGCTAACGCGGCTGCAATATCTATATCTTTGTATGCTATGGATTTTTATAGACTAGGTACAGTTATATATAACGACGTTACAGAACTTCAATTAATGGATAGAAACGAATGGTATTTAATTAAAAAAGCACCTTTAGTAGCACCTACTACATCTTATCCAGCTTGTTTGTTTGAAGATCAAAAAATATACGTATATCCTACTACTATAATACCTGGTTTATCTACTAACAATACTAGTCCAATACAAGTTTCTTACATAAAAAAACCTTCAAACGTTGTATGGAGTTCTACTGCTGGAACTGTTGGCCAATTATTATATAATCCAACATTGTCTACTCAGTTTGAATTGCATGATTCAGAACAAACAAACGTTATATTACAAATATTAACTTATTCAGGTGTTATTTTACAAGATCCTAATCTAGTACAGATGATGGCTCAACAAGTGCAACAAGAACAAATCAATGATAAAAGCTAATAAATGGGACTAATACAAGAAACTAACTTACAATACTACGCGGGAACACAGTTATTTACCCAGAACAATAATACTACAACTTTTCAAAGTACTTTTAATACAGACTTAATAATACAAAGCGATAACCCAGCAGCTCAAGTATATCCTTTAAACAATGTTGATTTAAAGATAAGCGTAGATGCTGGAGCTACATGGACAGCTTATAATACAAATGTTAATCCTTTATTTACTTACAACTTAAGAATAGGTAATATAGTTAATGTTCCAAATGGTATTCCAGCAGGCACATGGTTAATGCTTCAATTAAGAACTGCGGCTGTTGATAATAACTACGGTGGTTATGAGTATATAAAGATAAGTGATATAGTTAATAATTATTTGATGGCTTATGTTGGTCAAGATAAATTAATACCTAACATAAAAAGAACAGACGTTGTATTTCATGCTAAACGTGGGTTACAAGAGTTTAGTTATGACACTTTAAAAAGTGTTAAAGCTTTAGAGCTTCAAATACCGCCAAGCCTTTCTCTTATTATTCCTCAAGACTACGTTAATTATGTAAGGTTTTCTTACATAGACGCTATAGGTGTTAAGCACATAATATATCCAGCAAACAATTTGACAATAAATCCTAAAGCTTTAACACAAGATAGTCTAGGAGAACCAATACAAGATTCTAATGGTAATAATACACAGGTTCCTGATACTACTACTGAATTATGGAGTAGAGCTAACACAAAATTAATAACAGGTCTTTGGCAAGAGTACCCAGTTGGTAGCGCTTTTAATACAAACACTTTCCCGCAAAGTTATTATCCTGATTGGTGGGTAGAGCAACTAGGCCAAAGGTATGGAATGGACCCTGCTACTACTCAAAAAAATGGATGGTTTACTATAAATGAAGTCAATGGAACTTTTAATTTTTCTAGCAACTTAGCTAATCAACTTATAGTTATAGAGTATATATCAGATGGTTTAGCAAGTGATTTAGATACTAGAGTACCTAAAATGGCTGAGGACGCAATGTACGCGCACATAAATCACGCTGTGCTAGGTAGTAGAATGAATATACCTGAGTATATAGTACAAAGATATAAGCGCGAAAGAAGCGCTAAATTAAGAAATGCAAAAATTAGATTATCTAACATTAAGCTTGATGAAATTACTCAAGTTATGAGAGGTAAATCTAAATGGCTTAAAAACTAACAAATGGCAGAAGTTACTAATGCTTTTCTAAAAAGCAAAATGAATCAAGACTTAGACGCTAGAATTCTTCCTAAAGGAGAATATAGAAGAGCTTTAAACCTGCAAATAAGTAGATCAGAAGGATCAACTGTTGGAGAGTTTGAGCAAATTCCAGGCACAACAAGACTGGTTCAAGAATTAGATTCTAACGCTTTATTAGAAATAATTGGAACATACGTAGACAATACCAACAAGGTTATATATTTATTTTCAACAACGTTTACTAGCACAAATAATAACCAAAGAGCTTTGTCAACTGACAAATGTTTTATACATCAATTAGATTTAAGCACATCTTCAACAGCGCCAGCTGTAAAACTAGTTGAAGGTCATTTTTTAAATTTTGACAAAAGATTTCCTATATATGGTATAAATTTAATAGAAACTTTATTATTCTGGACTGACAATAAAAATCAACCTAGAAAAATTAACGTAGCTAACGCTAACCCAACAGGTGCTTCTAGCCCTACTAAATATCAATACGAGCCTCAAATATCTGTAGCAAAATATTATCCTTATCAACCTATAGTTGCCATGAATAGATCTCAATCTAGAACTGACGGGGTTGTTAATACTTCAGATACCGTTTGGGGTGTAAAAGATACCTCAGGAATACAAGTTGGTGATATAGTTACCGTTAAAGACAAGAATAATAGTACTATTTTAATAACTAATATAATATATGTTGTTGGAGTGTTTGCTACTACAATAAAAGTATCAGCAGGTCCTAGCTCCGCACTACCTAATCAAACGTATTTAGATTTTAGCAGGCCTTCAATGACTAATAAGAAAAAAGAGTACGTTAGCAATTTTTTTACTGGTAACGTTACAAGTGTAGCTGGTGGGGCTGTAGGAGATTTGATTACTGTTGCTGCTGTGCCTGGCTCTACTTTTAAAGATCCTGTTATAGGTATGTTAGTTACATGTAGTACTGATGCAGCTAAAATATCCACTGGCGCGGGCGTAGTACCAGCAAACACAGGCGTTATACAAGCTGTAGCTAGAGTAGGTGGTAGTTTTACTATTGCTTTAGATGTAACAAACACATTGATAGCAAACAACAAACTTGTTATAGGTAACAACCCTGATTATAACTCTACGTGGAAGGGTAATCCTGCTTTTTTAGAAGGAAGATACGTAAGGTTTAGTTATAGGTTTAAGTTTGAAGACAATGAGTATTCATTAATGGCTCCGTTTTCTCAAATAATGTTTATACCAAAGCAAAAAGGGTTTTTTGGATTAGGCCAAGACACTTCTGATGAAGACATGGAATCAGCCTACAAGTCTACTATTTTAGCTTGGTTTGAAAACAATATAGATAGTATTGACTTAAAAATACCTATACCTAGACAGATGGATCAAAGTGTTATATCTAATAGAACTTTGTTAAATTCTTATTATTTAATTAGCGACATAGATATATTATATAAAGAATCTGATGCTTTGTCTGTTAAAGTTTTAGACACTGTCTCGTTGAGTTCTAATATAAATTTCACATATACTGCTTATGAAGATTTTGTTCAAGGAGATGTTAATCAATATTTTTACGACTATAACTACGAGTCTAGCAAACCTTATAAAACACTACCAGAGTCTCAAACCGTGAGAGTATATGATAGAGTTCCTATAAGAGCTTTAAGCCAAGAGGTTACTGGCAATAGAGTTACTTATGGTAATTTTGTAGATAATCATACCGCGCCAGACAGTATAAATTACAATACTTCTGCACAGCAAAAATCAATTGTGTTTGATAATTTTACTCAATTCCCAAACAGTTCTTTAAAACAAAACAGAACCTATCAAGTAGGTATAGTTTTAGCAGATATGTACGGAAGACAATCAGATGTTATATTATCTAGTAATGACAATGTTTTAGGGTCTTCAGGCTCTACGGTTTTTCATCCTTATACAGAGGCGGATGAAACAGCTAACGGCCAAACTTTTTCTTGGATAGGAGATGCTCTTCGTGTTACTTTTAATGAGTCTATTGGAGCACAATTTAGAAATTATGAAACAGGAGAACCTGGTTGGTTTAATAGTAGTAACAATCCTTTAGGTTGGTTTTCGTATAAGATAGTTGTTAAGCAACAAGAACAAGATTATTACAATGTTTACATGCCCGGTTTTGTAAATGGCTATCCTATTACAACAGATTTAGAAAGAAACATTAGTTATTTTACACCTTTATTTGGTGATAACGTTAATAAAATACCTAGAGATTTAAATGAGGTTGGTCCTAATCAAACTCAATACACTAGTAGTACTAAACTTTATTGCAGAGTAAATAATCCAGATATTTTTTACAGATCATCTAGTGATAATTATAACTCTAGCCCTTATAATATACAATACTTTCCAGGAAACAAAGGAGATACTGTTTTAAACATACAAACTATGATAGACGGAGAGCTTTGTGCTATTCCTTTTATATCAGGTAGATCAAAAGGCACTTACAATGACGTGATACAAACTGGTAGCAGTTCAGTATTTTCTCAAGCAGGTAATGGTAAAATTCCTTGGGGGACAGGTCCTGGAGAATCTAATGGTCTTGGTTTACTAGCAGCTCCTTTTTATAATTTAGAAAACAATCCACTTATAGCTCAAATATCTATGGGAGCTTTAACAACAAACCCTGTAGGCGCTGTGTGTACTAATGAGCAATATATTGTTCCTCCAGCAAGTGTAACAAACGGTGTTAGGTATTCTTTTGGTTCTGTATTAACTATAGCTGAAACAAATCCTACGGAATCTTTGTTAGCAATATTCTGGGAGACTAGCTCTTCTGGTTATTTACCGGATTTTAACACAACAATAAGTACTCAAGACCCAGGTGTAACTTCTACAACTGAACTAAGCTTTACTTTTCCAGAAACCTTAGCTGCTGGCGGAACAATAGACGCTGCTTGGTCATTTAAAGATGGAGGTGGAACAGTTGTAACACCGTCAACTGGTGTTATATCTGCTACAATTCTTAGTGTGTATTCTAATAATGGTACTGTTAATGTAACAAACGCAGTTCCTTTTGCCATAGTACAAGATTCTGCAGATTATACTTACGAATTAAAAACCGGACCTAGTGCAACTTTTTGGTATGGAACAAATTCACCTCAAGACAATGTGTATCAAATAACATACGCGGTAACTTACACGCCAACTGGTGGTGCTACTTATAATAGCACTGTTTCACAAACAGTGTCTTTAACAAACGTTGCTCCTCCTAACACCATAGCAAATAATTCTCGTTTTCCTCTATCTAAAACAATAGGAACCCCATCGTTAGACGGTGATAGGTTAGTTCAAGTAAACGATACTTATATATTATGGGAAACTTCACTTGGAAGTTTAACTCAAACAACTAGTTTTATAGCTGAAAACGGTTCTTCGGTTGATGTTAACTCAACAAACTTACGATCACAAATAATATATGAAATACATACTCAAGTTGATGGAAGTGGTGCTGTAGATATTTTTGAAATAAATGCTATAAAAAATGGCGCGGTAGTTCCTGGTTTATTAGCTGTGAAAAGCGGAAAGACAATGGTGTTAAATAAAACTTATACAATTCAAGTAAGAGCATATGATTGTAATAAAGTTGGTGTAGGCTTCTTATTTGGTACAAGTAGTTTATCTTTTACAGCTGGTGCTCAGCATGTAAACCAAGCTGTTTGTAATGGATTAAAGTTAAATAATGGATCAGGTGGTTCTAATACTTTTAATTATAGTTGTACTGGCGGAGGAGAATTTCATTTTAGAAATAGCTTAAGTCTTACACCTACTGGAAATTTACCTTCTTACAGTGGAGTAATATGGGGAACAACTTTTTATTACAATGTTGCGAGACAGTATAACTTAAGTGCTGGAACATCAACTTCTAATGGAGGTTTAAATTTAGGCGCTCAAATGTATATTATACCTAGAATAGTAAATCCAGTTAACGGAGCTTGTTCTACTAACGGTGAGGTATCTGGTTATTTTACTATACAATATAGAGCAGCAAGTAGTGGTAATTGGGGACCAGCAACAACAGCCGCAACAGTAACAGCTGGACCAGCTAATACACAATTAGGCGCTGTGCAAATTCAATCAGTGATACCAGGTAATACAGGTTCTTTTACTTATGAGTTTGATGCTGCTGGAGAATACAGAGTGCTAACAACGCCATTAAGTGGACCTCGTTGTGCCACGCCAGCTTGTTCTACAGATGCAAAGTTTACTGTACTATTTGGCGATGCAACACCTGGTTATGGTAGCCAATGTAACCTAGGACCTTTGTAATAAATATAAAAAACAAGTAATAATATAATATGAGTGTAACCATAGAATTAAGTTATTTTAACACCTTTTGGGCAAAGAGATTAGCAAGCGAGCAATTACCACAAGTGCCAGCCAATACAGAGCCGGTGACTACAGGTTTGATTGCTGCTAGCGACTGGTATATAGAAGAATCTAGAATAAGAGGTGGTTACAACAACACTACTGTAGATTTTGGAGTTAAGGCATATATAGTAGAAGATACTTCTAATCAATCAACAAGATCAAACTCTCTTATATATTCTGGAGTATTCAATTCTAGAACAGGTGTAAATCAAACAAATCAATTTAGCGTAGCTGAAGAAATTATAAGAAGTGTAGACCCTATAAATGGTTCTATACAAAAACTATATTCTGAAGACACTAACTTAATTATATTTCAAGAAAGAAAAGTTAATAGAGCATTAATAGACAAAGACGCTATATACTCTGCNGAAGGACAATCATTAACCACAAGCGCTAANTTAGTTATTGGACAAATTATACCTTACGTAGGTGAATTTGGTATAAGTAGAAATCCAGAAAGCTTTGCGGTATATGGAACTAGAAAATACTTTACTGATGTAGACAGGAACGCTGTTCTTAGGCTTTCTAACGACGGTATAACAGAAATATCTAATTATGGTATGTCTGACTTTTTTAGAGATCAACTAAGCCTTGTGGGTGATACAGGAAAAGCTGTAGGTGGTTACGATATATATAATCAAAACTATACGTTGTCACTACAACCAACAACAAGCTCTAGCCAAACTTTGTCTTTTGACGAAAGAGTTAATGGTTGGACTAGTTTCTATGGTTATACTCCTGGCTTTATATTTAGTATGCAAGGACAGTTTTATTCTACTACTACTGATCAAGTGTTTTTACACTATCAAAACCCACAACAACCTAATAAGTTTTATGGATCATCGGGCGGAAACTCTCAATTAGAAATTGTAATAAATCCAGATGCTATTAAAATGAAAAACTTTAACACTCTTAATTACCAAGGTAGTAGCGGGTGGGAAGTTACATCGTTAACTACAGAATCAACAGGAGCCGACACAGATGATGATGGAGCTACTTGGACTTCTTATGTGGATACATCGTCAAGAATCTATAGTTATGTAGAAGGTGCTTACGAAGAAGGTGGTATACAATATTATGCAGGTTTTAATAGAAAACAAAACAAATATGTTGCAAGCATTAAAAACGCTACAACACCTCAAATTGATGAAGTTATTTATGGTAATTCTTTAACAGGTACAAAAGGTTATTATTTAAATGTAACACTAAAAACAGACACAACAACAGAACCTACCGGGATTAAAAGAATATTCTCTGTAGGCGCAACCTATAACTTAAGATAATAAATATATGGCACCATTTGGAGCATTAATGAGCCTCGCCTCTACTGGAATGAAATTAATAGGTTCTAATAAAAGAAGAAAAGCTTTTGAAGAACAACAAAGAATAGCACAAGCGGCTGTAGACTCAGCTAGAGCCTCTAGGTCAGCAGTAACAAATCCTTACGAAGGAGTTACATCTAATCTATCAGGCATGGCAACTGATTTATCTGACATGATGTCTAATCCATTTGAAAGCTTAGGAGTAGCAACACAAGCAGCAGAGATGCAAGCTGAAGAAGCCGATATTGCTTTAGCTAATACGCTAGATGCTTTAAGATCTAGTGGCGCAAGTGCTGGTGGGGCAACTGCTTTAGCACAAGCAGCATTAAGAAGTAAAAAAGGTGTTTCAGCTAGTCTAGAAGTTCAAGAGGCTCAAAACCAAAAACTAAGAGCACAAGGTGATCAACAATTACAGGTAGCTAAAACTCAAGAAAAATCAAGAATACAAGCTATAAATATAGGCGAAGGCCAAAGAATGCAACAAGCTGAGGCTGCAGGAAATGCTTTTGAAATAGAGTTAGTAGAAAATAGAGCTAATACCGATATGAGTATAGCTTTAGGACAATTAAATAACGCACAAAATAATCAAGCAGGAGCTGCTCAAGACACTATGAACGCAGCTGGTGGATTACTTCAAGGCTTAGGTGGTTTATTATAAGTAAAATATAAAAAATGGGAGATCAAGTAATATCAACGTATAATCAAGATGTAATAGATAAAATAGCTAAGGGTTTTAGTCAGTTTAAACCTGTAGCATTAAGTGAAAGCCAAAAACTTTTTAACGCTTCACAGGCTACAACTACTTATGATACTTTTAAAAAACTAGGTGACATGGACGTAGATGTTACTGGTTTTGATGATGGCGTTAAAGAATATTTTACACAAAGAGCTAATACTATTTATGATATAAAAACACTAGTAGAAACAGGAAAATTAGATCCTGTTGAAGCTGCTAAAATGACTAATACAATAGAAGGAGAGCTTGAATCGTATGCAAAAATAAGAGGATCTTTAGCAACAACTACCATGATGTTTAGAAATTTAGGACCTAATGGAAATGGTGGAGAACTTTCTAAATTAAATAACCCAGAGATGCAGCAATTATTCCACGAACTTTATAAAGATTCTGGGAGTGTTACTTTGCAAAACTTAAATGGTAAAATGGCTTTAGTAGGAAAAGGACAAATTGATGATGGAAAAGGAGGAATGAAAGACTGGAATTATACTTTAAACCTTGAAGAGTATGCCTCTATGTTAGAAAAAACTGGTAACGCACAAGGGGAAGGTGGTAACGTTGTTATAGAAGCTTTAAATATTGATGATCCCACGTTTGCCGTTGAAGCTTTAGCAGATCAATTAAAAAAACTAGGTGGAAGATTTAAATTAACTCCTGATAAAAGTAAAAAAGATTTAAATTATTACAATGTAAACGATTTAGTTGAATACATGAACAGCGCTAGTTATACTGCTCTAGATACCATGATGAACCAAGGGACTAGTATGGCTTCTTTATATGCTGATTGGATGCCTACAGAATTTGGTCTTAATGGCGAAATTATTGGAGGAGGTATGAGAGATATAGACATTGATGACCCTAGGTATAAAGAATTTAAAAGATTAAACGACAAGGGAGAACTAAGTGATGAGTATAAAAGTGCAAAAAAATATTTACAAAAGTATATAATTTCAAATTATTTTGATACAAACATGCTTGTTGAAGAAACAGGTGTTCCTGGGGAACTTAAACCTCTTAAAGGGTTTGAAAAAACTAGTAATTGGCTAGAAGATAGTAAGCAAGCAAATCAAGAAGAGTTTCAAACAGGTACAGTTTACACCGAATCAGTTGATGAAATAATTGAAAACTATGAATTTGACGATAAAGCCGCAACATTCTCTATAAAAGAGTATGTGGGTGAAGACGCTATAGCTAACGTAATGCAAAACTCTATACCTGGAATGAAATACGATCTTATTTATAATTCTGACAAAATGAACGAATATTATAAAAAAAATGATGAAGATAAAATAGCTGAACCTGGTAGATTTTATATTAAAATAGGAACAGACGATTTTACCATGATTCCATCTGATGCTGAAGAAAATCCTTTTAGATTAATGAATTATATTTACAAGAACTTAAAACTATCACCTGAAAAAACTGAATTTCTAAAATCAATAATTAATAAAAGAAAAGATTTTGTTGATGAACAAATGAAGTCTGTTGAAAGTGAGTTTAAAGAAGGAACAATTAATAAAAAAGAACGCGACGATCATGAAAAAATGCTCAAAAAAATAGCTGCAGGGATATAAAAAAATACTATGGATTTAACATTAGGACAAATAAACCAAATTAGCGCTTTAAGAAAAAGGTTAGTATCAGAAAAAGCTACCGACACTGACGAGCAGATTAAAGCATTAAAAGAAAGCTTTAAAAAGAAAAAAATTGTTAAAGATTTAAATATAGATCTTAACGTGGGAAAGCCAATTCCATCGACATCATCGGAGTCACAGTCGCTGGATATTACTTTGGACTCTCCTACAGAAATAAAACCTGTTCCTGCACGTGTAAAATCTAATCTACCATTAAAAGATAATGCTAATATAGATTTAATTAATTCTATAAAAGGTGATAATACAGAGGTAAGAGAGTTAATGCCTTTTACATTTCCATCACCAAGCGTTGATCCTAATTCAAAACTTACTTGGGATCAACAATTTTTACAAGAATCAAATTTAAAATATAATTTTGAAACTGGAGAATTGGATACTGCCTCAGATGATTTTCCGTCTTACAATCCAGAAATGAAAAACTGGAACGTAAGCCAAATGATGGAAAAATTTAACGAAGCTATTAAATATAAATCAGAAACAGGTTTAGATTTAATAAATGATTTTGGTACTGCTTTTAATACAGATCCAGATGGCGGCGGATTTTTAGACTATGTACAACAGGTTGTTTTTGCAAACAAAGGTTATGATTGGAATAAGTTTAAAGCTTTAGAAGACAAAAAAGATAGTTTAGCAAATAAAACTGCTTTAATTACTGAAATGATAACTCAATGGAACGATATTTATGACAATGCTTATCTAATGTCCGCAGATGATCTTTTTTATGGTGATAAATATTCGTCAAATTATGAAATTAAAAAAAATATAGAAGAGTTTAATAAAAAATACGCAGCTTATTATCCTACTGGTTATAATAATGATTTTGTTGAAGGTTCTATAATTGGAGCTAAAAGAACAAGATTTCCTACTATTAAAGATCAAGGTTTAATTATTAATGATGATTTTGAAGGTTACGACCAAGAGCAAATTGATAAGCTTACTAATAATCCATTTTTTAGTGAATACTTTGAACGAAATCCTATTAGCAATAAAGGAATGACCGCAGAAGGAGAAACGATTAGATATATTGGCCCAGGATCTAGAAGACCAATGGTTCCAGAAGGAGGGGGTTATAGAGCAGAAACAAGAATTGATGAAGTTGATGGCGCAAGCATGCAATCTGAATATTATCAAAACACTACTTTAGGTGAAGCAGAAATTGAATTAGATAGAATTTCAGAAATAACTACCAACGAAGTTTATCTTGAAATGGTGGACGCTTCTAAAGACATAGTTCTTAAGTATGAAAAACTTATGAAAGAAAATGTTGAAAAAGATAAAATTAAACTTACTGAAGCTTGGGATAAACAAGCGGAGATATTTAGTTCGTTACCAATAGTTAGCAAAATCCTTAGCGAAGAAAGATTAAGAACTGGTAGTGGAAGTGAGCCTACACAAGAAAACTTAAATTATTTAAACACGCGTGTAAACATGCAGTTTGAAGAAATTAAAAACAATATGATCGCCGAGCTAGGCGAGGAAATTGTTGAAAAAATATTTGATGGTAGTTTTATAGCTAAAGATCAAGAAGAAGCTGATTCAGTTAATGTGTTTTTAGATGAATACAATAAAATTGTTCAAGACATGTCAGTTGTTAATGAAACTTTAGAAAAAATTGGAATTGTTGGCGAAGGGTTTAATAAATTAGGCGTTGTAGCTTATGGTTTAAATGTAGCTGTCAACGATAAAGACTTAACTACTTACGTAGGGACACATACAGAAAGCGTAACAGAAGGTCTTTACAATGGTTTTGTAAAAGGAATTAATAATGGTGAAAATAATATAGATTTTTATAGAACTATTTATGGAGCTACCGACGATGAATCAATTGATGAAGCAGTAGCAAGACTAGTAGTAAACCAAGCTCATAGCAAAGGTCTACTTACTACAAAGCAAATGGATAGATACATGCAAGCTACAACTTTCCAAGAACAAACACAGTTTTTATCAAAAAATCCTATTGAAATTATGACTGGTTTATTCCTTGACTCAATGGGGCAGTTTTTGTCTACAGGTTTATCCACAGAATCTATAGCACCATCTATTGCTATAGGCGTAGGAACAGGCTTGACAAAAGGACCTACATATGCTGGTTTAGCTACTGGAATTAAAAACAGCTTGATGAGTTGGCAGGCTATAACTGCTTTTAACATGGAAATGGGTAATGCTATGATGGGTGAAATGCAAAAAGAAGCAAAAGTAAGAGGTTATGATTTAAATCAATTTTGGAAAAATCCAGAGCAAATAAAAGAATTACTTACCGATCAAGACGTTATTGATAGAGCTCAAGGTATTGGTATAAAAAGAGGACTTCCTATTGCTGCTATGACCTTGGTAACTTCTGCGGCATCTTTAAGGCTAACTAAAGGCGTAGCTTTAAAGTCACAAGTAGGAAGAGCTATAGTCGCAACCCAAGTTGTTGGTGTTGATGCTTTAGGAGAGGCAAGTGGTGAAGCTATAGCTATTTTAGTTTCAGGAGAAGGAAACTTACAAACAGATATTACTAATGAAGTTTTAGGTGGTTTTGGATCTTCTGCTAGCGTAGCTTCAATTCAAATAACTCATGATTTTTTCCGCAACAAAGCAGGCGCAACCGCTCTTGAATTAGCTGCGTCAACAAATTTTGCTGTTAATTCTAATTTTGACAGCAATAGAGTCAAAGCTATGGCTGTTAGACTTTTGAGCGATGGAACTATTGACATTGATACTTACGAAGCAATGCTAGAAAACCAGCTAGTAGTCGATCAAATAAACGAAGGAGCTACAAACGCAACTGATAATAAAGTATCTAAAAAAATCAAAGGAAGTGGTAAAGTAAGAAACAGATTAGCGGATTTGTATAATACTTTAAATTTTTTGAAAAAATTTGGAAACAAAACTACACTGTCTGAAGCTAGTAAGAATATAAAAAACATTGAAAGAGAAATACAAAGTATACTTGATACAGGTGGTATTTTAGAAAAAGGTAATGAAAATCGTTTTCAAACTATAAATGATCAAATAAGAAACGTACAAGGTGCTTTGACAAATGCTTCAAATATTTTAAACATGTTTGGCATAGATAGTGATGTTATCGTAAACCAAATAGATAGTAATAGTAAAATAGATATAAATAGTATTGACCCTAAATTATTAGAATATTTAATAGAAAGCAAAAACTTTCCTTCAATAACTAACGAAGCAACTGCAAATGCTTTTATTATAAATCATTTAACAGAGAACAATGGACAAAACTCTGCATTTATAACACCTTACGAAAAAGGTAAAAAAACTTGGGTTATTTCAAGTTTAGAAAACCAGAAAAAGTCTATTGTAAGTGGTTTATTTAGTTCTCAAGAAGGCGGTAAATCAGCAAGTGTAGCAATATCTCACGAAATACTTCACGCTATATTAGATAGAACTTTTTCTAAGAAACAAGTTAAAGATTTAAGTAAGCAGCTTTTAACTTATTTAGAAGAAGGTGAAGGACCTGTAGAAAACAGAAACATAAGTAAAGGAACTATTGGTAGAATAAAAACTAGATTATTAAACGCAGAAAAAACCCACGGAAAAGATAGCGATGCGTACGCGCAAGAGGTTTTTACGTCTTTTAGTGATGAAATGGGTATCAACAATATTTCATGGGAAAGAGCAGATAAAAAGTTTTGGCAAAAGTTTGCTGACAGTATGACTGATTATTTTCAATACTGGTTAGGTATTGATCATGAAATTATTAATACTTCTGATATAAGAACTGGAGAACAAGCTTTTAATTTTCTTAAAACTTACAATAGAACATTTTTAGGTAACAACAAGGTAAGAGTATCAGGCCAAGGAACTAACAGCAGTGGTAGCGGTAGTACTATTAGAAATAGTGCAACAATAAATGATATGGCCAACAGGATAATGGGAGGACCAGACACGTTAACAGATAAAAGCATGTCTAAAGCTGAGTGGGATGCTTTATCAGATAGAGTTATAGCTAGAATATATCCTACGTTAGATAATTTAATTGGAGCTAAAATAACTTCTTCTTTAAGAGCTTTACCAAATTTTAGTCAAGAAGATTTTATAGCTGAAACAAAAATAGAATTAATTCCACATATTAGAAACTTTGATCCTTCTAAAAATGATAATTTAGCTGCTTGGATTAATTCTCAAGTAAATAATAAAATAAACAATGTGCTAGGTAGTGGTAGAGCTACTACAGAAAAATTTACTAATGAGCTAAATGAATCAAACACTGGATCTTTATTAGACGAAGAAGTTTATAGCGAAGAACAAGAAAAAACTTGGTTTGAGCTTTTAGACATTAAAGAAGATAACCCTATATACAAAGACATTGCGGACAAAACAATCTCAGCTTTAGGTTCTAAACTACCTGAGATAAATCAAATAGAATTTAAAAAGAAATTACAACAAGCTTTTGAGAGCATGTTATATGATATAATATATACAGATGTTTTTAATCATCAAAAAGGCAAAAGAGGTCCTCAAAACCTAGAGTCGTTTACTACGTTTTTAGAAATAAACGGAGAATCTATATACAATAAGATGTCTAAAGAAGTTATAAACAACAACTACCAAACGTTTATGATAAACCTAGGTAGAGGTAATGTAGCTTTGTCAGATAAAAATCCTAAAGTTAAAAGTAGAACAGCTGGTAATTTAATAACAGAAAAAGAAGAGTATAATTCAGATAAGTTTGTAGATTACTTTACTAAAAATCTTAGTAGAAAAGAATCTTTAGCTAAAACTTTAAGTAAAGAATTAGGTTTTGATGCTACTATAGATGTTTTAGAAAATAACAAAGAAGCTAGAGCTAGGTTTGCAGGTGTACAAAGCTTGATGAATAATGATAATTTAGAAAACCAAGCAGCGGCTTTAGGTAAAGCTTTAGACAGAGCTACTCCAAACCTTAGAAATAGTGCAACAATAAATAATAGCTATGTTGAGCTAGCAAACTCTCTTGGTCTATTTGTAGATGATTTAAATAACATTTCTGAAGAAAACTTAATAGTAGGTGTTGAAAATTTAAACGTTACACCGATTAATAAAGGGTTTACCACAAAGCTTAAAGCTTTATTTCCAGATATGGATACTAAATTAATTGATGAGCATTTCTATAAAAATGATAAAGGTAAAAAAATTATAATTGATTATAAGTTAGATGATGATAATTTATTAGAACAACTTATATATAAAAAAAGATATATAGTTGATTCAAGTGAATTATTAAATCAATTAGAAAACTTTGAACAGAACATTGCTTTATTTATACCAGCGTACCAAATACAATCTTCGTTAGATGTAGAAAATCAAAACAGTAATTGGTTTAAAAAGATGGTAGAGATGAACCTTGGAAGTGCTAGAGGTATAGTAGGCGCTCCTGTAGCTGCTGTTGATTCAAACGGTAGACCTTTGTCTAAAGCAGATCAAATAAACATGACAGATGAGCAGTTTAACGAGGCTGTTGAAATAAGTAAAGCATATTTAAATAATCAAAGAAATATAGCCTTGAAAGAAGCTTTAGCCGCAGACACAAAAGCTAGCGAAGAAACTATAGCCGCTTGGGCAAAAGTTGATATAAATAAAATAGAACTAGGAAACAAAGGAGCAGCTAAAATTGGTCATATTTTAAACATATATAGAGAAATTGCTAACTCTGAAATCACAGCTCAAGAAAAAATTAAAGAACTAAGAAAACGATTAGGTAAAGATGGTATTGCTGCTATAGAAATGGGTAAGTTACTTCTTGAAGCTTACGCTCTTAGCGTTAACGATTTAGTTAATGATAAAGTTGCTAATGGTATGACTAAGGTAGACGCAATTAAGTTTGTAGCTACTAATTTTCAAAAAACTACAAATGCTGTTTTCTCCGCAAGAGCATATGCCGCGTTTAGCTCTTTTCAATTTACAGATGGACCACAAAACATNGATGATAAATTTACAGGCATAAAAGGTGAGCATGTGGACGATGCTTCTACTGTTACATTTAACATAGTTGAATCTATATACGAAGGAACAATAAAACAGGATATATCAAAAATATTAAACAATTTTGAGCAATCAGCAATAGAAAAAAGAGTAGCAGATTTATTTGATAAACTAGGAGGAAGAAATAGTCCGTTAGGTAATTTAAGATTTTTACTAGCGCCAAAAGAATCTAAAAATATATGGGATTTAAAAACTGGCAAAAACATGTATGATGTAGCTTTAGCTGAGCTTAAAACTATGTTAAAACAAGAAATGGGCTTTGAAGTTCCTTTAACTCCTAATTTAAGAAACAGCTCTACTATTAATAAAATTAGAGTATTTGACTTTGATGATACTTTAGCACAAAGTAATTCTCAAGTGTTGTATGCTTTGCCTAACGGTAAAACAGGTAAATTAAACGCTACTCAGTTTGCCGCTAAGTCTGCTGCGTTAGAAGACAAAGGTGCTGTTTTTGATTTTACAGAATTCAACGAAGTTATTGATGGTAAAAAAGGTCCTTTATTTGAAGTTGCTCAAGCTATTCAAGATAAAAAAGGAACAGAAAACGTATTTGTATTAACAGCAAGACCGCAGAAAGCTGCTAAAGCTATTAAAACATTTTTAGATGGCGTAGGTTTAAATATACCTTTATCTAATATAACTGGCCTAGAAGATGGTAAAGCAGAAGCAAAAGCAAAATGGATCGAAGAAAAGATCACTGAAGGTTATAATGACTTTTACTTTGCTGATGATGCTAAGAAAAACGTTAAAGCAGTTCAAGATCTACTAAACACCTATGACGTTAAAGGAGTAACGCAATTAGCTAAGCTAAGAAATAGCGCTACTTTAAACCAAAACTTTAATCAAATATTATTTGATGTATCTAAAATACCAGCAGATGAGATATTCTCTGAAAAAAGAGCATTAAAAACAGACGCTATAATAAAACAAAACAAAGTGTTTTTACCTCCAACGGCAGAAGATTTTACTGGTTTGTTATATCAATTTTTAAGCGAAGGTAAAAAAGGAGAAGAACAATTAGCTTGGTTTAAAGCTAATTTATTAGACCCATTTGGCAAAGGTATAAACGCTATTAATGTAAATTCTTTGCGTACTAAAAACAATTACAACGCTTTAAAGAAACAATTTCCAGAAATGTTTCCTTTTATAGGTAAGAACAAAATAAATAAAAAAACAGATTACAGTGGTTTTACTTATGGAGATGCTTCAAGGGTTTACATGTGGAACAAGGCTGGTTATGATATCCCAGGTTTATCTAAACAAGACATTGATACTTTAGTTGATATTGTAGAAAACGATCAAATGTTAAAAGATTTTAGTGACAACGTTTATGGCTTGACTCAAGAAGGTTATGTTACACCTGACGAGTCTTGGGAAGTTGGAACAATAGAGTCTGACCTGCAAAGCGCTAGCACGTCTACAAATAGAGCTGCTTATTTAGCAGAGTTTATAAAAAACTCAGAGGAAATGTTTGGTCAATTAAACGGCCAAGGTAAATTAGTTGGTAACACAGCTAATAAAATACAAGCTATTTATGGTTCAGATTTTTTAGATTCTTTAAGTGATATTCTTTATAGAATGAAAACTGGAAGACACAGAACTTTTGGAACAAATAAAATGGTTAATGGTTTCATGAACTGGATTAACAATTCTGTTGCTACTATAATGTTTATTAACACTAGAAGTGCTGTGTTACAAGGTATATCTATGATAAATTATATAAACTGGAGTGATAACAATCCAGTTAAAGCAGCTATAGCTTTTGCTAATCAACCTCAATATTGGGCGGATTTTGCTAGAATATTTAATTCTGATTTCTTAAAAAGTAGAAGAACAGGTAATAAATTTGACGTAAGCGCTGATGAAATTGCAGCTTTTGTAAAAGGCAAAGGCAATAAAATGAAAGCAGCTTTAAATTATGCGTTAAGAAAAGGTTTTATACTTACGCAAATGATGGATAGTTTTGCTATTGCTACAGGTGGTGCTTCGTTTTTTAGAAATAGAACAGATGTATATATTCAACAAGGTTTTGAATTAGCTGAAGCTGAAGAAAAAGCTATGTTTGATTTTATGGAAATAACTGAAGAGTCTCAACAATCAAGTAGACCTGATAGAATTAGCACAGAGCAAGCTGGGCCTTTAGGACGTACTATATTAGCTTTTGCTAATACTCCATTACAATATAATAGACTAATGAAGAAAGCTTATTTAGATCTTAAAAATGGTAGAGGAGACGCTAAAACTAATATATCTAAAATAGCTTATTATGCTCTTGCGCAAAACTTTATATTTAACGCGCTTCAACAAGCTTTATTTGGATTATTATGGGAAGAAGAACCAGAAGATGAAGAACAAGAGTTGGCAGATAAAGATATGAGAAAAGAAAAGTCTATTGGTATTTTAAACGGTATGGCTGATTCTTTATTAAGAGGTTCTGGAGTTTATGGAGCAGCTGGAGCTACGCTTAAAAATATTTTAATGGAAATTAGAAGACAAAATAAAAAGAAAAGACCAGATTATACTTCTGTAGCTATGCAAACGCTTAGTATATCTCCTCCTGTAAGATCTAAAATGCAAAAATTAAGATCTGCCGCTAAAACAGTAGAATATAATATGGACGAAATAAAAGCTTTAGGATTAGACATAGATAATCCAGCTATATTAGCAACTGCGCAAGTTTCATCTGCTCTTCTTAATTTACCTTTAGATAGATTAGTTAAAAAAGTAGACAACATAAGAACTTCTATGGAAGATAACACTAAAACTTGGCAACAAATATCTCTTATGGCAGGTTGGGACCAATATAGTTTAGGTATAAATCCTTATATACTTCCAGAAGAAAAGAAAGCTATAGTTGATGAATATAAAAGATTACAAAAAGAAAATAAAAAAGATTCAAAAACTAAAACAAAGAAAAAAGGAACTAAAATTCGATTTACATTACCATAACACTTTAAACGCAAAAAAACTTTCAAAATAATGGCACAAGAAATTGGCGAAAAAACTCAAGTAACACTTGATCTTAAAACTATAGGTACAATAGTAGGATTTACTATAGCATTAGCTACAACTTACTTTACTTTAAAATCTGAGATATCTCTTGCAATGGAACTTCCTAAACCTGAAATATCTAGTGTAGAGTTTAAATACAAAGACGAATTAATACGATCTAACGTAGAAAAAGTAATAGAACAGGTTGATAACATTGAAAAAGATGTTGACGAAATAAAAGAAATGATGAAAACTTTAGACGCAAGATTGTATGAAATACAAAAAAGACCATGAAACATGTGATAATAATAATAGGGCTTTTATTCACAAACTTAAGCTTTGGCCAATATAAAGATGACATTAGCGTAGTACAGTTTAGCGCTAAGTTTTTAGTTGACAAACAAATATCATTAAAAAAATTTAAAGAATTTAACACGCATACTTTATTTATAAGCGAGCATGGTAAGTTTTTTAAAGAAGAGGAAGTAGAGTATTTACCAACTATTATAATATATAATAATGGTGATGTTGTTTTTAGAATAGACGGTGGCATATCATTAGAGTTACCTGAAAATACTATCGAACAGTTGCANNAAGAGTTAAATGAATTACAATCAAATAAATTTTAAATATGAAAAAACTTATATTATTAGTTATGCTACTATGTAGCTGTGGAAGTTATCAATATATTAACGATACTATGCTTATAACAGAAACTACAGACGTTTCTATGTTTAGCAACTACGATGCTGATATTATACGTTTTGTTATTAAACCAATAAAACCAAGGTTTTACTTTGCTAATAACTATGGATACTGGGGTATGAGACCTTTGTGGTATGATTTTAATTTCTATCAAGGTAGTTATTATTCTTATTACTCTCATTTTTATAGACCATGGAATTACTGGGATTA
>JGI24005J15628_10000299_pt1 | contig 29448 bp, 43 predicted proteins | sample LinPmetageLP40_FD_15628 | JGI IMG/M metagenome (IMG submission 15628)
CCAGGCACAGTTCTAAATATCTTCCCTGCCTCTGAAAGAAGTGCTGTAACCTTCGCTGTTTCTTTTGCATTGAAAGTTGCATTTCCTGTAATATCTTTATATGTGGCATCTTGCATCCATACACTAGAAATACTCTTAAACTTTCTTGAAATATTCTTTCCAAAACTTCCCTTCATAGAAGCAATCGTTTTTCCTGTGTAAGTCGTGTGCCAGACAATACCGATACGAGCCCTACTAATCTGTGAACCAAGTTTTGATTTCACTGGAACAGCATAAACAATAGTGTTGGGCCCAAAGGTAAAATACTTTTCTTCATCTATCTCCTCAGATGCAACGTCACCTTTTGTAAACATCAAGTCACCTTGATAGACACCCGACTTAATTCCTAATTTTGAAAACTCTGTAAAGGCAATAGAAAACTTCTTCTTTAACTCTGCATTAAGTTTTGCATCTTTCTTAATCTCAGAAACACTCTTAAACATCTGAGGATTGACATTAAACAATCCTTTCTTTGCAACAAAGAACTTACCATCGGCTGGGTCTATCCCTGCAAAGATAGCAGGAGCTCCATCCCATTTAACTGTAGTGTTAACGGCACTCTTGGATTTACCTGATAGCATATCCCTAAGATTACGAAGAGAGTTAATGGCATCTCTTGCACCATCAACACCTTCATTGAAGATCATGTCTTCTATATGTTCCATGTGTACGTTTTTAGACATTGTTTTCTTTAAACTTTTCTAATAAACTGTTTTGTAGATCGTATGCTTCAATTTCCCATGGCAAACTATTATATGTACCATAGTCTTTTGACTTTGATGCTTTGTTGACAGCCCTTGTCCAGTTTCTTGCTTTCCAAAATGTTCCTTGACGATTCTCTACTAACTCTTTCTTTGCATACTGTTTTACGTGTACCATCTCATGCATAATCGTTTCGAGAAACTCATCAACATCACTACACTTTCTCTTGAGCTCAAGTTGAAATGCGTTTTTCTCACCAGTCGGCCAACAATATCCAAAAACTCCTCCTTCAAGTTTCTGAAGAATATCAACAGATATATCTAAAGTCTTAAATCGTGGCATCATCTCTGTAATTGCAAAATCAATTGCCTTTTTGACTAAATCTCTTTGTTTTAATGTGCCACCATTTATTCCAATATAATTCATACACTAAAACTTTCACCACAACCACAACTAGCAGTAGATATAGGATTCGTGATTGATAGAAATGATCCACCAAGCCCTTCAATATAGTCTACAGTGCTACCTAGTAAGTATATCTCTGCAATAGGGTCTACTACTAGAACATCTTCAATTGGGTTTGACCATTCAGTGTCAGGCAAATTACTTTTCAAGTCCCATACATACGTGAATCCAGAACAACCCCCACCTTTTACGCCGAGAGTTACATAGTCCCCGTTACATACCGACTTGAGATAGTCTTTTGCTTTGTCTGTTAGAATTACCATAGAACTATTTATACTATCCGTACATCGGGACATCCTTATCACCCTCGATAAAAAACTCACTGCAGCTGGACAAATCAATAACCTCCGAATCAAGTGTTTTGTTGTATCCATTTTGATAAGTTCTATATACCCACTCAACACACTTCCGAACTAGAACTTCTGGTGGTATAGTTGATTTATCATCTATTAGAAGAGCAATTCCACCAGCTTCTTTCCAAAGCTTACAGTTATCCTCTCGATCATCAATAAGAATACTTATTTCCAAACCTTGTGGAGCAACATATGCCCCTTTATCTTTACCAGAGAACACACAGGTCACAGGAACACCTTCAAGACCATTCTCTTTACACCACTGAAGTTTATCCGCAACAACTATATTCCGATTAACCCTTCCAGCAGCCGTCAACATCTCAAAACCAACAATGTATTCTTGGGAACAAAGTTCCTTGAGAGTAGCAATCAAAGCTTTACACATTTTTGTTTGTGGAAGATCACGAAAAAGGTTCTGTTCTGTCAACTCCTCTTTCATAGTGTCATACCTTGCGTGATCTGCTTTAGAGGTTGTCAATATAACTCCAGACAAATCCTTAACTCCTTGAGTGAAGTCAGCAACAACTCCATCCATATCACAGAAAACTCGTATGCCTTGTTTACTCATTTCCAATATCCATATTGCCGTTGTTCTATCCGATCTATACTTAGATTATTTGCCTCATCATAAGCATCTTCAAATTCCATGAGAGAGCTCTCTTTTTTCGTAATAAGGTTTTGGATTAGGTCAAAACCTATTTCTTTTTCATCAGACGCACCTTCTCGAATCAGAATTAAACTTTCTTTCAACAAATCAATATCTTCAATTAAATCCACACTCATATCTTTTCTCCCAACCTCTTTGCAATGTATTCTTTACAGTAATACATATTTTCTTTGTAAACTTCATAGGACTTCCACACTTCAGCAGACTCACACCCATTTTTCTCAATGTACGTTATAGTATCTTGAAAATTCATTTTAAGAGAACGCATCTCTCTTTCCAAGAAGTCCATCGCACCTTCAATCCTCATAATCCNGGCCAAGTTGTTTGTGCATTATCTACATCATTTACATTACCTCTTGCAAAGTTCGTAGTAGGNCTACTGTAATTTTTAGGTTTTAAAAGATCACCTGATTTGAACTTTGCATCGTCTTCCTTCACGATGAAACCCCAAGCTGAAGAATAACCATCACCAGCATCCCTCATAATTTTAATATATTTCTTCTTAGTCTCAAATGTAATATTCATAGTACGTTTTGATGCATTGTCATTATAACCACATCTCTTCATCCATGCAAAATAGTCACTTTCTATGGCCGTTTTTAACTCATTTAAGTTATCATTAGTAAAATTCATTGTATTTCCTTTCTTCTTCAGTTTATACCTAAGTATAACAAGCAATCAAGGCAATGTCAAGTATTTTCTTGAAGAAAGAATCGTTATAAATCAATGACTTATAAAATACTTTAAAAAAATGTTATGGATTGTTTAGTGGATGGGGTTCGTCAGCAAGGTCTATATCTAGGGGAGGATGTGCGAAAAAGAAGTCTGGTGGAGGGCCTAGAAAGGGAAAACCACTCTTTATCGTGTTTATTAGGGTCTGACACTTACTCCATTTACGAGAATGGGCAATACCCCTACCATCTTCGAGAACCCACCAAAACTTACCGATTCTCTCCATATCGTAGTGTCTTTTCCTCATGTGAACAACTTAGAGAAGTCTTTACGACCAGCTACTTTAGTAACAAACTTCATCTTATCATCCTCATCTTGTCTTTCTCCAAAGGTAGTACCATTCATTATAGGTGTGTCCTTCTTTTGTTCTTCTTGATCACAATCGGAAAGTCTCATTCGTGTACGATCCACTCCAACAACGAACTTTCTATGTAGAGAGGGATCATTGTATCTATTCTTTAACTGTTTAATCGCAATCTGTCCAAGATCATCAAGAGCTTCATTTGTTATCATTGCAAACATAAAGTCAGCAGTTGCAGGCAATCCAAAACTCTCTGACGTATCTTCTAGGCCTGGGTCACTATTTGTAAATCCACTTCTATTCACCTGTGTNGCAGTTACAATAGGAAGATTTGCTTCAACNGCAAGTCCTCTTAATTCTTCTGCAATCGACTTCACATACATATACGAGTTTGTAATATTGTTTTTCAATCTTGACGAACCACATATATTTAGATAATCGACATAGATGATATCAGGTTTGAACTTCTTCTTTACCTTTAACTCTGAAAGTAAATGACGAAAGTGACCACTATGAACAGAAGCTGTTGGATATTCTTTTATGATAAGATGTCCTTTTGTCTTCACCCGAAGCTTATCAATCTTTTCTTCATAAATCTTTTTAGGAAAATCAGGAAGTTCATTGATGGGTATATCAAGAAGGTTTGCATCAATACGTTCTGCAATTCTTTCCTCGGCCATCTCCATAGTAATGTAAAGAACATTTTTACCCTGTACAAGATTTGCAGCTGCAAAGTGACACATTGCAAGAGTCTTACCAACACCTGTTCCAGCAAGTATAACATTGAGTGACTTACGTGACAGACCACCCTTAGTGATTTTATTGAAGTGTTCAAGGTCGAATGGCAACTTCTCTTCTATTCTTCGATAGGACTCGTATCTTTCATCAGAATCTTCGAGAAAGTCGTGACCGATATTCGTATCGAAACAGACACCAAGAGCATCTGATAGTATTGCTGGTATAGAACCTTTGTTCTCTTCTGAGTTACCATCAAGTATAGAGATGGATTTCATAATACCATTATAGACAGCTCTTTCTTGAAACCACTTCTCTGTCTGGTCTACGAGCCATTCTTCTTCTTGTGGATGAACTGTTGCTTGTTTCGTTAGAAAGACTGATACCTCTTTGTATTGAGTCTCAGTTAACTTGTCACTCTCTAACTCTATATCCAGAACATCTTTTGTAGGTATCTTATTATACTTCTCTACAAAGTTAATAACTCTTTGTAATATCCATTTGGAAGAAAAGGTTTCGAAATACTCTAGGTCAATAAAAGGAATTATCTTCCTTGCATAGTTCTCATTTGCTAGGGTTTGTTCTATTACTGTCTGTTCGTTCACTTCCTATCCTTCCTCCAGAAGTATCAGTGTTGATGATGATATCCATAAGAACATCTCCGAGAAGATTTTCCAATTCATCTGACTTATCATCTTCAACATCTGATTCCTTCATAACATTATATTCAAACTTCAACGTAAGCTCATCATCATCTGTCACATTCTCAAATGAATCAAACTTAGGTACAATCTGTACCATTCCATATGAGTATAACATACCTTTATACTTTCCGTCAAGTATTTTTACAGGAGCAAGTTGATCTTTTGCATTATTCATTTCATCGAATAACACTTCGTACTTGCTTCCTATATTCTCTTCATCCAACCGACTCAAGAATCTCTTCCTCTTCTTCTTCACCATAGAGAAACTCTTTTCGAGCTGCAACTTCAAGTCTCTCCATAACTTCTGGGGTATAATACTTTTCTGGATTGGAGTTGATTGTCTTACCAAAAGTCTTTGTACCATCAGGAAGTTCTATACGAGTAGAAACTTTCTTGAAGATACCATACTTCTCTGCAAGCTCAAGCAATCCAAAATAACGATCAAGTCCTTTTTTATAAGATAACATAACGATTACTTCTTTGTTCTCTTTTGTCAACCTTGACTTGTGCATCTTAACTCTAATCTGATTACCCACAACCTCAGTACCATCTTTCTCTTTTCTCTTACTTAGGTAACAGATTTGAGAAGATGCATACTTGAGTCCTGAGCCACCTGACATTTCTTTTGTTGGCATATATGCACCAATAACATCATACACATGATTTGTAATCAGTAAAGGAACTTTTGCCTTTGCAAGTTTAAGATTGAGAACACGAAATGTTGCTTTAAGTAATTGTGATTTCGTCATGTCTCTTGTTTCTTTTCCATCAGTAGAATCCTCTAACTCTTTAGATGAGGACAACTGACCGAGAGAATCAAGAACTATCAACATAGGAGGTTTATCGTCACGACCTATGTAATTATCAAGCACACGTAAAACAAGAGTTCTAAACTCCTGTATAGATATAGTCTCTCCGATAGATACTCTCTTGGTGTCGATACCACGTTTACGCATCATGTCTGTTGTAACAGCAGCCTCTGTGTCAAAGTAATAGACACCACCTGTAGGATTATCATCAAGAAACTTCTTCACTAAACCAAGAACAAAGAATGTCTTGCCTGTCGCACTTTCCCCTGCGAATGTGGTTATCTTATTGTTAGGAACACCACCATAAAGGGAGCCACTAAAAGCTGCATTGAGAATATAACTTCCTGTGTCAATACTGCCCGCAAACTCTGCTGAAGAATTTGCATCGTCTGCAAGAAAAATGTTACCATCTGCATTAATACTCTTGTTTAAATCACGAAAAAAATCACTCATTGTTTATTTTGACTCTCAATCATTGTCTTCCAAATTGTTTCTACCATATCAGCCTTCTTAGTTCTGGCGTCAAGTTTTAGATTATACCACTTGTATGCGAATGTGTCAAGGTCTTTTTTGGTTAAAGCCATTAAATCGTTTTTAGTGCCTTCCCATTGTTTTTCAATTCTTGCTTTTGAACTTTTCGACCAGCGATATATTCCATATACTATAACAACTGTGAACGCCATGTAAAAAAACATTGCTTCAAAACTCATCTCTCTATCTCCTATTTTCTAATTTTCACTATACCTGTTTCGGGGTCTTTATAGTAATTGTTAGTTCCGAACAGCACTTTTCCACTGTCATCAGCTTCAATACCATTGTCGGGTATCCAATCTGTTTTCTCTGGTTCTGGTTCTGGTTCTTCTTCTTCCACTTCGGGTTCTTGTACAACCACCTCACCATCCTCAGTATCAAGCCCAATGGGAGTCTCGATAATCTTTGTTGTGTTTGACAACTCTTGCTTCTTCTTTTTAATCCTTGTCCTCGACTGTCTAACCTCTGCAAGAGAGGAATTAGCTGCAATCAATAACAATACTGCAAGTGGATCAAACACGAATACAAGAAGAAGTATAACACCCCTCACTGCACTCTCTAATACTTCCTCAGTACTCTCTCCATAGACCAGCTCTGCAATGTATCGTATTGGCCCAACTTCAAGTTCTATGTCTCTTATTGTTTGTTCAAGTTCAAATCTCTCTGTCTCAATCTCTGCAACACGACTTCCCGATTCATTAATCTCAGTTTGTAGTCTTGCTCTTTCCTCTGTTTGTTCTTCTCTTTTGTCAAGTCCTCTACTAATATAGTTTAAATCTATGTAAGAGTCAATAGATTTATCAAGCTGATCGAGTATTTTATTGTTTCTTGAAATAACTTTTTGTTCTCTATCAATTTGAACATTGAGAGAATCAATTCGTGCAGATGTATTCATTGATGGAGCGTTCTGATCAATGTGTGCTTTTGATAGAAATCCAAAGATGCCCATAGAGGTAATGAGCATAAGAACAACTACTGATATTGTCAGATAACTTTTAAGAAGGATAGGGGCTCGATTCCAATTATTGTAGAGCCAACTTGCCGTAACAAGTTTTCCCACTTCAAGAACAATCCCCATTGTCGCAATTGCAATTGGAGCAGATGCAAAGATTGCCATAAGTCCAATAATACTATAACCAGCTGCAACTATCGAAATTGACAGTGCAACTACAAGAGTAAATATCGCCATAAACATAATGTATTATTTTCTTTTCTTTTTTTCCAATTCGTTTGCTATCCACTTTTTAGCAAGTTTGTTCTTCGGAGGTTTAGCTGCAAACTTCTTGACTTGTTTGTATGCCATGTTAAGAATATCATCTTTTGCATCATTGTTATCTATGATGATAAACTTATCTTTGAATAATCCTTGAAATCTTCCAATGTTTGATTGAACATCTTTGTGGGATTTCGTAACAATATCTTCGGGAACAACTCTATCTCTATTTTTATTTCTTTCTAATGCTGTTTCCAAACTTGTATTTACAAAGATCATGTAAGATTCGTAACCAAGTCTTTGTAATCCTTCTTTTTGTTTTTTAGTTTTTGCATAGTCTCTGGCAGTTCCATCTATTATCAATCCAAGGCGACCATGAACATACAATCCCATTTTGGTACTTGTAATCTCTTTTGCACGATCTCTCACAGCATCTCTTTTTTCTGGGTCAATCTTAGTAAGGTCGAGAGACAGTCCAGCTGCCTTTAAAAGATGTTCAAATGCAGTATCACTATTGACAAGTTTTAATCCAAGTCCACTTGTTACTCTTTTCTGTACATACGACTTTCCAGAACCAGGCCCTCCTGCAAGAAAGAACACTTTGAAAATAGAAGGGTCATAGACTCCTTCTTGTAGATACTCGTTAAATCTTTTTAATCCCATGTTACCCTCTTGTGATTGCAAGAATCTTTTTCATCTCGGCTTCCAATCTTTCTTTGCGATTGGGCCAATGAATATATTCTTTGTCGGATGTTTTTAATAGATTTGCATATAGGGGCATAACCAACTCTTCAAGTTGTCTCAACTTACCTAATACTTCTTCTCTTGCTTGTAATGCAGCCTCTGCAATTGTTCCATCATCTTCGATTGATTTTCTTTTTAGAAGAGAGTCGAGTTTATCCTCAAGAGGTTTGATAGAATTAAGTACTACACGTTGAACATCATTCTCATCTACTGAAGAAGGTGTTGCCTCGGAAGATGTTTGTTTCGCCTTATAGGTTTCTTCGTCAATTGCACTAAAACCAAAGTCTGCACTTTCATACTCTTTAAGAACATCACTCATTCAAAAAATCCCTCTAATGTGTTTATCTTAATTGCACTCCACCCTACTGCATCAAGTATTGATGAGAGTGGTTCAACAAATGATTTGTCGAATTGTTTTTCATAATCTATGTATTGATGAAGATTCATTTCTTTCGGCAAAACATTCTTGAATCCTATTACATTTTCCATAAGAGGATTGGGAAGCCTCATATAACAAAACTTAATCTTGTCTCCATCACATATTGTTTCATATCTTGATTTAAGTTTGTACTTTGACAACTGTTCATTATATAAACGTGAAGCCCTAACGTGTATTGGGTTTCCCTTATATTGTGTGATAGTATTTATACTTCTAGGAAAAGATATATCTTCAATATCTCTTGAAGAGAACTCTGTTCTCTTTTCTGCAATGAACTTCTGAACAGTTTCCTCTGTTCCGTTCATAATCAAGTTCAACCCTTCTCGTATCCAATCTCGACAAATCTGTGGAGTAGAAGAACGAACAGCCTCAATACCAGTCACCTTTACTTTTGGTTCTGCATACTGAACACCCTCATTGTTGAGAACATTCATCACATATCGTTTCTTTCCAGTCCATATACCTTTTGTAGCAATGGCCTCTCTCTTCATCTCCATACGTTGAGTGGAACAGTTCGTATACTCTCTCAACTCCTCATAGGTATTTGAAAACTCTTTCTCGAACAACTTAGCACTTACATTGTCCAAATATGCACAAATCTCGTCATCAGGTTTGGATAACATTCCAGCTTTCTTCAAGAACTCTTCCATATTCACATAGAGAGAGTCCGTATCAATTGCAATCACATAGTCTTTATTTGTCTTGAGAATATTATTGAGTATGTCATTAATCTTCTTTTCACCCCAACGTATTGTTAGCTGACCTGATACTGTAATTGCTTCTGCAATACGATCATCAAAGTATCGAAAGTATTGATTCGACATTGCACCATAAAGAGAGTTCATCATAATCTTAATCGAGTGTTGTTGATTGTGCAACTTGACAATCATCTTTTCAGTCTCAGGGTCTTTATTCTTCTGAAGTTTTCTTTCCCACTTCAACATCTCTGCTTTGATATTCTTTCTATTCTCATAAGACTGATGAATGATTTCTGGAAAAACACCAACCTTGTCTGTATAGAATCTTTGACCTGTAGCCGATGTGCATTTGTTTTTCTGTGTAAGAATCTCATCTCTTTTAAGCATCTTGTCAGGAGTTACCCCTCCAACACTATCGGCAACTGTCTCAGGAGACATATTGTATTGCATAATCAAGTGAGGATACAAACTGTTCAAATCAAAAGACACAACCCAATCATAAGACCCAACAACAGGTTGCTTTACAAATCCACCTTCAATCTGATCTTTCTTTACTTGAAGAACCTTTGGTGGAATGATGATATTTCTCTCTGCAAGATATGAATAGATAAATGTATCCCATATCTTTGTTGTTCCAAATGCAGCCTGTATCGGTGCGTGTGCAGTATAAGCAAGAGTGAGAGTCAGTTCAATCAATCCCATCTTCTCATCTATTCTCTCGACAAGCTCAACGTCTTTAATGTTATAGTCAATGAACTTCTGAAAGTCTTGTTTGTATAACTGATGAAGTGACCCATACTCAGAGTAATCAAGTTTCTTCTCATTTAACACAACGTGCGAGACATTGTTTAAGCTGTAAGACTCAAGAGTTCCATAGAACCCATATCCAAACTTCTTAAACATCTCAAGATAATCGAGCTGTTGTATACCAGAGATTTCATACTCAATCTGTTTTCCACCAAATCGAGTTGTGAACTCATGGTACTTTACTTTCTTGAAGGGAGAAAGCATATTAATGAATGTACTACTTTTACGGCCCCAGAGACTTTTGATACGATTGACAATGTAAGGAATATCAAATCCTCTTGAGTTCCAACCTGTAACAACATCAATCGACTGATTGTTCCACCACCGAATGAAATCAACAAGTAAATCCTTTTCCTTATCATAGGAATGATACTTCACATCATGGTCAGACTTAGAAGAGTCATACTCTCCAAGAGCCCACGTATGATAGGTGTCACTGTTCTTGAGTTTAATGGTGATTGCATTGATAGGCCAGTCTGCTTTATCAACAGCAGGGAATCCTTCATCACACGCAACCTCAATATCAATGACCGCATAGTTAATCAAATCAAAATCAAAGGTAATCTTGTGTGCGTAGTTGTCTGTGATAAACTGTTCAACATATCCAAGATCACCATACACTCTGGAAGGATAGTTTTTCTTGAACTCAGTACATTCTGCTATGGTGTCAAACTCAACCTCTGTTAGAGTTTCCCCATGCAGAGATTTATGTCTACCACCCATCTTCTTAGACTGCACATACAGTCGAGGTTTGAAAGGAGTTGTGTCAACTACACGTTTACCATTCTCATAGCCAATATGAGAAACAGAGTTTTTACCATAGTTTACAATCGCATCAATATAAAATTTATCTATCATTCTGTCATCATACTATAGTTAGTTTGCAAAGTCAATATCTTTCAGTGAAAAAGTGGATATGTATCGAGGTCGATTACATCTTGATAGAACCAATATGGGCCTTTAGTCTTTGACTTGTACCACTTTGCAAAACTCTTCTTGTGTTCCCGATAGTAGTTGTGATAAGCTTGAATAGAGTCTCCCGATACTTTACATTCTTCGGGCATACACTGTGGAGGTTCTGTAAATTCAGAACGAACTTCTGTTAATGCTCGAGGAGTCATTGCAAGAGCAACTCTAAGTTTTGAATCTGTCATGTGTATCTTTTCATATCTTCGAGTATACTCATCACAAAGCTCACAAAAGAGATTAAAAAGATACTGATAATTTAAAGATGATGAACGAACCCATATTGTTGATGGATGATTTTTGTGTGCAAGCTTGTATAGATTTTTCTCATCTGCATATTCATCCCCATCAAGAACTCGATGAGCAGTAGACAACATTTGTGCATACTCTAGTATCATTTTCACACAGTGTTTATCAACGTGCCATTCAGCACATTCTTTCACGTTCTCACTCAAATAAAATATATTCATAATAAAATTTCCTTGTCTACTGCTCTTTGAAGTTATTCTTCCGTTAAGAGTTCTGGCTCTAATTTTTTAGGTATTGGTATCGCTTTACCTATCGGTATCTTTCGGGGTCGTAGTTCCTCTGGAATATATCGCTCCAGATGTATATTCAACATACCATTCCCGATGTCTACTTTGGTGACATCTACATTATCTGCAAGTGTAAACTTTCGATTGAAACTTCTTGCACCAATGCCCTTATGAAGATACTCACTTTGTTTCTCAGAGTCTTTATCTTTAGACCCTGTAACGATAAGTTGACGGCCTGTCTGTGTGATATCTAAATCTTCTTCAGAAAATCCAGCACAGGCAATCTCAATCGTATATTCCGAGTCAGATTTTCTAATGATATTGTAAGGGGGGTAAGTTTGAACTGTACCAGTTGGAATAGACGTATAAGTACTTTCCATCTGATCTATGAGTCGGTCAATTCCGACAAAGTGATTGTTGAGTATTGATAGTGAACCACTATCCGTAAAGAAATTATGGATATTTCTAACCATATATGCCTCCTATTTAAGCAAGGTTTATATAAAACGTAAGTCCATTATGGCACTTACAATACTATTTATACCTCAAAGGAAAGCAAAAGTCAATTCTTTTTTCTATATTTCTCGATTATTTTCTCAATCTGACGATTTAATATCCATACACCACTAGAATATCCATGTTTATAGTCGTCATTTGTCGATACCATGTCCTCAAGTGTCTCATTCACGTATTCTATATCACTGTATTTCTTTTGCAGAAGTTCAAGCTCATCAATTAGGTGTTCACTCACGTTTTTTTCCAATATTATATTTTGTCACAAGTTGCCATTCACTCTTTTCTTTGAAAGGAAGTATTTTGATTTGACTGATTGGAGCTGTATTGTCTTTCGACTTGTTGGGTTCTGTTAACTCAATGAGCTCCCAATCTGCAAGAAGATTTGCAATCGTATTTCTACGAGCAATATCGTTTGTATCAAAATCTGTTTCTTTTCCATCTAGGGAAAAAAGTTCTTTGAAGTGAACGATAAAGTATCGCCCTTGTTTATGAAGTATATGACAAGATTGAAACAAAGTCTTTTCTTTGCGAGATGCGACACCAATACGTGTCAGCGTTTCTTTTACCTTTAGAAAACTATCTCCAATCAATCTCACTTCTACCATGTTATCAATGATAGGATGCATCATCTTGTACCACCTTTACTATCCCTTATAGATTTACGCTGTCTAGGTGATAATAATCCCATAGCAATTTTTGCTTTATCATAACTAATATTATAATACTCTGCAATATTCTCTATGTCACTATTTTTATCACTCTTAGCCCATTTTCTACGTGTTGTTATTTTACGAACTCTACTATTTAGTAAAAATAGGTATTGGGCTTCGTGTGATAGGTCGTGATGTTGATTTAGGAAATTAACTAAGTGTATCCACTCAGGATGTTGAGAAAGTCCATTGTTGACAAGCCAAGGATTGTAACCTTCAATATCTACAGGTACTTTCGTTGCAAGTATAGAGTTCAAATGTCTAAAAGGGTCTGTTTTCATTACCAATGCTTTATTACGTTAGCACATATAAATATGCACGTTATGAAGTTCACTATGACGATAGTGGTTCGATAGACTGCCACCAAATCAGCCTCATCATTTTTGTCACTTCCTTTGCTTCCTAGTGATCTTGCCCACAATCGCCAATACTTTCTTAGTGACATAATCGTTTAACCTCTGCTTAGCAACTCCGCTAACTTCTTTAAATCCAAAGATTAAAAATAATTTAAAGATACGAATCGGAACAAGTATTGGTGCAGTTAGTATATCCCATATAAGAATAAACACATCAAATAGTACGTCTATGGCAGTGTGCCAGAAACTCTCCGTTTCATAAAACTTTTCTTTTTTCTTAACCATCTCATATATATGTTCAATCGAAACAGTTCTGCATAATTTCTACTAAAAAGGCAGTCAAGGCAATTTCTTGATTTGCTGAAAATGGAACTTTAGCCTGATACTCTGCAAGTGATACAATAAGATTAGGAACATATTTGTCATCCAATCTCTTTGAAAACTCTTTCTCGATTGCATGAAATACATTTGTAGTATCACTAATACTTAACGCAGTAGCAACCCACTGTCTCATCTTTGCAAAGTCTTTCTTCTGACAGTATTCATAGACAGAGGAAAGATCGTATGGATCACTTCCAATGAGTATACCTGTGTCGATAATACCAGCTGAACTGTATCGTTGAAGGTCATTAAGTACCTTTCTCCAATCAGGCATATTCTCAAAAACAAGTTTCTGCACAACCTTGGTGTCATAATCTACACCTTCACCTTTGAGAATATTAACAACCCTTTTACAAAACCTCATTGCAAGGTCAGGTTTGTCTTTCTTCTGCATAGAGAAGTTTATCACAGAACAACGAGAACGCAATGGCTCAAGAAGTTTCTCGACATAGTTACAGGTTAAAATGAAACCACAGTTTTCACCAAACTCCTCGATAAATCCACGAAGGGCTGGTTGAGTTGATTGAGGATTAAGATAGTCTGCCTCGTCAAGTATCACATACTTACGATTACCATCAAAAGAAACAGTGGATGCATAACTCTGTATATCCGTTCTCAGAGTGTCAATGTTTCCCCTGAGAGAACCATTGATCATAATGTAGTCACATCCACTTTCTTCCAACATTGCTTTCGCAACTGTTGTTTTACCAACACCAGGCCCACCACACAATATAAGATTGGGAATACCTTTTGTTACAAAAGAACTAAATGTCTTTGTTAGTTCCTCTGTAAGTATGCAATCATCAACTGTCTTCGGCCTGTATTTTTCAACCCAAAGAAAGTCTTTCATTATTTCTGTGCAATCCAATACTCAGCAATAGAACCTTGAAAGTGTACAATCTTCTCATACACATGAACTTCATAAGTATCTTTGATAAAGTTAAGTTTTGTAACCTCAAGAGTAGCAGGAAGTTCTGTTTCTCCTGTAGAGTTTGTAGCTTCTACTACGAGAGAAAAATCATTTGATGTTGGATTTGCAGTATTTGTAACTTTGCAAAGAACTGTACCATCGTTTCTTTGTTGAAGAATTAATTCTTCTGCATTACACAAAGAAGCCATACGAAGTATCTTCACAAGTTCCTTATCAGAAAGATTAAATGTGAACTGTTCATTCTTCACATTAATATTCTTTTCGGGAGGAGTTACAATCACACTTGGGTCAGCAAAGAATACTGTACTGTTCTGAGTGTTCTGTGGATTCGAAAGAATTGCCTTTGATGAGTTGACGTTAATCACACAATCATCAATACTCTCTACAATGTTAAGAAACTGATTGATGTCATACAGACACATTGAATCTGTAATGGGTTCATCTGTTACTGCTTGTGCAAGTACATTCTTTTGTGGAGAGATGGTACGAATTGTCTGTCCCTCGTTCAAAAGTATAGATGGATTGATGGAAGCAAAGTTCTTTAGAACTTTTGTAGTGGTATCACTTAGTCTCATAATATATCCTATATTAGTTTTTAAAATTCTTAAATCTAGTCACTGGGTTTGCTTTAATTGCAAGTTCATCTGCAATCCCATAATAAAATTTAGCTGCATCATCTTCTCCGAGATGTTCACTATATGCTTCGACAAGACACGCTTGCATTGCAGCTAAGGTTGATGTTACTGCAAGTGGGTCTGATTCTTCTTCTCCATGTAAGTTATTGTCTAAGTAGTCTACTATATGTCGGGACATAAAGTCAAGAGTTTTTTTCTTAACTCTTTTCATATGCCCATCATTTCTTCTTCTATGATTATCGTAGTTTGTCATTGTGCTTTTATTTCTCTTTGATCAGCTGTTGCAGCTGCTCCGATTGATGCAAGATCAACCAAACTTCCCCCAAACACATAACTACCTGTGTGTTGTAGTCTCATCCAAGGACACATCCATACCTTCAATCCAGCCTTACGAGTCCATTGACAGAACATATAGTCTTCTGATAGGTATCTCTTTGTATATGTCTCTAGTACCCCATTTTTCTGATCCTTGATAAATGCTAATACATCTTCGTGTGTTGCAGTAGGATTCTTCTGAAGATATGCAGGGAGTTCTCTCTGAATACTGAACTGTTTGTTGTCAATAACAGAATCAAAGTAAGCCATAATCTCTCTTGTTCCGTCAAAGTGTTTTGACCTTACGTGATCTGGAAGATACTTTTGTTCTGGAAATGCTTTGTCAAACTGTTCAAATGCATTTCTAGTAATCATCATAAATCCTGTTCCACCCTCACTCACTTCAGCAGGCTGGTCAACTCTCATCTCATTTTGTCCATCGACAGGATTGAAAACATAGTCTCCAACATACTTCTCAAGTTTGTTTGGATTCTCATCTGCAAACCCTTTGTCCACAGCACTTTTAATCTTTTCCCATGAGATGCACTTCTTTGGATACGGCCCACAAATAACATCCTTGTCTGAACCATCTTCACAAATAGCTGCAAGTGCAAGAACATCATTTGGGTCAAAACCAATATCACTATCAATGAACATAAGATGTGTAAATCCACTTCTCATAAACTCATCAGCAATATAGTTTCTTGCTCTCGTAATAAGAGATTCATTGAACAGATAGAAGAGTCTTATCTCTATTTGATATTGAGCACACATGGCAGTTAAGTCTGCGATTGACTTTGTGTATTGTCCACCACACATTGCACCATACATAGGTGTTCCAATGAATATTTTCTTCTTTCGCATTTCTTCAATGCTGACTTCTACTTTCATGCTGATAACCTCTTTCTGGCTCTGTCGAGTTTACGTTTCTTGTTTCTTGCAAGATCAAGATGATATCTATTTGCTCTTGTGTGATATATGACTCCATTAATATGATCGTATTCGTGTTGGAATATACGAGCTGTCATCCCTGCGAACTTACTTGTATTTGTTTCTCCGAACTGATTTGTCCATCTCATTCGAATATTTAAAGATCGTCTTATCTTTACATAGAGGCCAGGATATGTCAAACATCCTTCTTCCTCTACTGAAGTTTCTGTTGACATATTAACTATGTTTGGATTGAATATCATACCCACATTCTTTTCTTCATAGTCTTGAATAGCAAAAACTCGATAAGGAATACCAATCTGATTTGCAGATAGTCCTAATGTATTTTTACCTATCAGGTGTCTTTTGAATATTTCTTGAAGTTCTATAGGGTCGATTGGTGGATGCTCAAAGTCAAACACTTTACAGGCTTCTTTAAGAATCGGATCACCTATCTCGACCAGTTTACTTTTATATAATTCTGTCATAATTCACTTATACCACATTGTTTATCATAAAGTCAATACCTTTATTTAGTACGAGCTCCATCAAATATACAAATAAAAAATAAATCATCTGCTGATCTATTGTATACCTTATGAAACACTCCATCTTTTATTGGAATTACATCGCCAGTCTTTATTGGAAATATCTCATTATCTAGCTGCATCTCTCCAATGCCATCTAAAAACAAATATACTTCTTCCTGTCCCTCATGCTTATGTCCTGTTGTTTCTTTAAATCCGAAAAGTTGAGTACTACTCAGAACAAGGTTATTTCCAAAGGGATTATCTCTGACGATATATCGTTCATCTTGTTTGACAATTTCACCACCGATATACATCATATTAAGATTTTTCTTGTATGTCGATTTAATTTTTGGTGGATTAATCCAACTAGGTATTAGGCTCGACATTCCAAAATCAGACAGCAACACGACTAAAATTCCTTTCTTTCACAAAACGAATTACATTTGAGAACTTGTCTTGTAGAACATCTCCTTTGTGAGAGATTGTAAACACATTTGTATCTTTTCCAATGTCGTGAAGAAGCTTAAGAAAGTCCTCACAACCATTTGAGTCAAGAGAGGCATCAAAGACCTCATCAAGTATAAGAAGATTTGTGTTGGTGGAGTTTTTCATCTTGGCTATAGAACGCCAAGTCAGAAGAAGCGCAAGATCAATTCTCATTTTTTCACCTTCACTAAACGATGCATACTTAAAACTATCTCTATGACGAGAACGAATTGTTTCGTTGAACTCTTCATCAATCTCAAAGTCTACAAAGAAATCCATAGACGCTAGATACTTATTTATAAGTTTGTTCATAATGGGTATATACTGTTTGATGATGCGAGTCTTAACTCCACTGTCTCTTAATAAATCAGAACAGTACGAGAGTGTACTTCTTTCCGACAACAGACCCTTCTTCTTTTCTTCTCTATCCATTCCCTGTGTTGCAAGTTCCTTAACAACAGCCTTCTCCGTTTCTACATCACTTTGTTTTGAAGAGTTTTCTTGAAGATTGGAAAGAAGGGTTGTTTTGTATTGAGTCAATGCAGAGATGTCACTATTGAACTTGGATACTTCTGCATTGTTCTTTGTGATTTCATTTGAGATGTTTGTATACTTTTCAAGAGAAGTTGCAAGGTTTTCAATCTGTTTCTTTGCTTCTCCAATTGCATCTTCGTTTCGTGTTTTTGTTTCTGTTAGCTCATCCATCTTTTTTTCAATAAAGTTTTTGTCAATCTCTTGCTGACAAGTTGGACACTCTTCATTTGTTTCATAGAACTTCACTTCCTTTGAAACACGATCAACTTTTGTTCTAAATGTCTTGGAGAAGTCTCGTAGAGTGTTAAACTTCTTTTTTGTATCATCCCAATCTACCAACAGCTCATTCTTATTGGATATGTCCGAAGTTATTCTTTCTATGGATACATTGCACTGTTCTATTTGTTTCTCTGTGTCCAATAGTTTTTGTTTGTAGTCCTTCTCAAAAGATTGCTTATCCTCTTTCATCTTGTCGATAAGAATCTTACGAACCTTTATCTTATCCTTAATGGACTCGATATCACGATTGAGGTCACTTAGTCTCTCACGATTACTGGACATCTTCTCTTTGACTAGAACATTCATAACAGAAAATATCTTAATGTCAAGTAAATCCTCAATAATCTCTCTTCTCTTCATGGCTGGAAGTTGCATGAAAGGAACAAAGGTTGAAGAACCTAGTATGACAATCTGTGTAAAGGAAGTATAGTTGAGTTTGAGAATACTATCTTCAAGATAGTCTTGGTAGTCTCTTGCAGCTGCATCTTGATTCTGTAACTTACCATTAATCTCAATCTCAAAGATGTTTGGCTTAATACCTCTACGAACTTTATAGACCTGACTTCCAATACTAAAAATCACTTCTGCCACTGTCTTGGATTGATTAACAGAGTTAACCAGTTGTTTCTTTGTAATAGAACGAAAAGGTTTATTGAATAAAGTAAAACACAACGCATCAAGCATTGTGGATTTTCCAGCACCATTGTCACCGATTACAAGAGTATTTGGAGCTTCGTTAAGTTTTATTTCTGACCATACATTACCAGAGGACAGAAAGTTCTTATACCGAATCATCTCAAAAACGATCAAATCAAATCTCCATATTTTGAGCCCTATGATACAGATTATCTATTTCTGCTTTCACAAGATATTTCTCATTATCACTTATGTCTATGTCCGAGACATACTTACGCAAAACTGTAAGAGTATCCTCAGCATCAACTCCAATCTCTTCATCTGTCTGTTCATTTATATTCTTATGGTCATCTACAATGGCAACATTGTGAGGATTTGCCTGATACAGATTATCCAGAAGTTTGTCAAGCATATAAGGATTATTTTTTGAAGAAATAATTACCTTGACATAAGTATCAGTGTAAAAAGAATAATCTTTGTTCATCACATCTGTTAAGCTCATTTTAGAATCATCATATATTATCTTATGAAATAGTCTATACGGATTTTGTATGAAAGTCAAGGTTCTTTTTTCAGTATCGAACACATGAAAACCTTTATTGTCATTATAGTCACTCCAAGTCATCTCATATGGACAGCCCAGATATTGTATGTTCTCCATTTTAGAACGATGATGAAAATGTCCAGAACAAACAACGTCAAATCGAGAAAACATTTCTGGCGTCAGTCCATTCTGACAGGCAAGACCATCTCGATACATCATAAACCCTTGTATCTCTAAATGGCCAAATAATATTTGTGCAGAAGTCTCACGAACAATTTTTATAGACTCTTCATAGTTTGATGCACAAATCCAAGGCTGTAGAAGTATTTCTGTTCCACCATACTCTCTTACAGTTGACTTATCAAAGTATGAGAGGTTATTATACGTGGTATGCCCGTATAGTTCCCTCATAGAGTTGATATCGTTAGTGTTCTTGAAGTAGGTATCGTGATTACCTATAATTAAATCAGCCTTGATATTCATGTCCACAATTGGTTTTATGAAGGTGTCATGCATATGTCTAGCAGTCGAGAAGTTTATAAACTTTCTTCGATCAACAATATCACCAAGATGAATGATTTGTGTTATGTTTTCTTTCTTCAAGTAAGGAAAGAATATATCATTATAAAATTTACCGATATATTTTGCAAACACTTCACTATCAGATTTCCCTCCGAAGTGCGTATCGGTCACAAGAGCTATTCTCATTCTACATCTTCTGGATAGTCGAAACCAACATCCCTCATTCGACCTATGACAGCAGACAACTCAGCTGGGTTTAAAGGAAAATCCATATCAGTATCCCTACAAAACTTCTGCACCACTCTTCTCAACACAGTATCTTCATCAATATCCATTATCAACTCACTAAATTATCAACTATCGCTTTAAGCTCTGTATATCCACCAATACTCTTACCATTGTAGAATATCTGTGGNAANGTCTTAAATGGTACTATATCATAAAGTTCTTCTATTGTAAAGTCTTTTTCTAAACTTTTATAAGAATAATCAATACCTGTTTGTTCACATAATGTTTTGGATAGAGTACAGTATCCGCACCCTTCCTTTCCATATATAATTACTTCGTCGGCCTTTATCATAACCCCCCCTAATCCGTAAAGATAACTGTTGTGTCGGCAGTTCTTTTTTGAACCTTCCTTCTTTTCTTTACTTCAAAATCATCTATGAAGTGTGATACCTTTTCCTGTGTCCACTCATTGTATTTTACTTCAGAACCGAGGTTTGCACCACCATAGTTATCTTGACCCCATGTCAATCCAGTGTGAATCTGAGAGACTGAAGCTGTTTGATTTATATTGACCTGATCCGTCATCTTATACTTTGTGTATAATTGTTTCTTTTCTTTTTCAATTCTACGAAGAAAAGCATAGTATATAATCTGTGTGAAATATGCAAATGGATTTTGTGATTTCTCTGGATTAAAATTGTCAATGTATTGTAGAGAGTTTTCTATACCATCACTTATCATTTCTTCTTTGAAGGTATAGTTTGTGAAGTTTGGTTTATGAGAGAGATGGGTCGCAATCTTCATAATACAACTTCCGAGATACGTTGATGGTTGAGGTCTTAACTCTTCCTTCTTTTTCGCATCTATAACTTTTGCTTTATATTCAACTAGTGCTTCAAAAAACATTTTGTTATTGACATAATGTTCGGATTTCTTACGTGCCATTTTAATGAACTTTCATTTGTGTGTTGGCCATTCTTTGTAACATTGCCTGATAGATATCGGCCGAGTCCTCATCTGCAAATCTAATACTTGGTTGCGTATCCATACCATCCTCATAATCATCATCCCATTCGTCATCTTTCTCTTCAGTGTATTTGTATCGTTGAGGTTCTTCATCATACATCCTACAAGAATCAATGTACCCATCTAACATAACCTTAATGGGAGCTTCCATAACAACAATATCTTTTCTACGAATGTTATAAACTTCACTTTCAGCAAAAGGCATCCATGGCATAAGACCATGACCTTTTTTTCCACTTGTCATATATCTAACTTCAAGAGGTCGATATAATCGAATATTATCAGAATCACTTATATCTGCGTAAGATACAACTGTATCTCCACTTGTAAATTTAAAGACTAATATTTCATAGTTGTATAGTTCTTCTTCTTTAAGTCCTGTCATGTTACATTTACCACCGAATATGAAAACTGTTCTTCCTTATAAATCTTGATTCTCTCTGCAAAGTGTCTTAATGTGTAGTTTGGTTTTTTATTATACCTTAAATCATCAGCTAAGTCAAATATTTTTGCAACACTTTTTTTCTCTGTGACTCTTAACGACCTACCAATGCTCTGTAAGTTTCGTATGCGTGACTTACTAGGAGAACCAAAGATAATGTTATGAAGATTGCGGATATTAATACCAGTAGAGAAGACACCGACACTAGCAACAATAATGCAGCCACTATGTATTTCACATATTGCACGAACTTTTTCCCGACTTTCGGAATCTGTTCCCCCATATACAAAATAAATTCTTCTTTTTTCATTTGATTTCTCCTTAATCATATCATAGAGTATTCTACCATGCTTCTCTACATACTGAAAGAGAAGAAGAGTATTTTCTGTTTGTTGACAAGCTAAATTTGTAATAAACTTATTTCTTTTTTCATTTGTCACAATCCAATCAAGTTCTGTCTGATAATCCATATCGGAAACAAGTTGACATTCTGTTGGAGTATAACCAAAGAGAACACACTTAATGTCCAACTTTGCTAATTGTTTCTTATCCATCAATTCCTTGGTAGAAACATTCTTTCTTGCACGGCCAAACAATCCTTCAAGAACAAGCTTGTGAATGTCCATACCATCAAGTGTTCCTGTAAAACCAAAACGATATTCACAGTGTTCAAGTCTGGTCATAATCGAAACAAGAGACTTGGATTTGAATGAATGACACTCATCACCGATTACTAGTCCGAACTGATGAAAGAACTTCTTTGGTAATCTTACAAGGGATTGCCACGTTGATATCGTGATTCTTCTATTTGTCTGTGGATTGATACCAGCCTGAACACAATGGGCCTCTTCTGGATTTCCTCCATAATCAATAAAGTCTTTGTACATCTGTGCAACAAGAGAAATAGTCGGAACAATGATCACAACTTTCTCTTCAACAAACCAGCGACACAGTGCATAGATCATTAAAGACTTACCACTACCTGTTGGACTGACAACCACACCCCTTTTAGAGTTTACACATTGCAGTAATCCGTCTATTTGGTAGTCTCTAGCGTCAAAGTTTACTTCCGAGAGTAGAACACCATAGAACTCTTTAATGTCCTCAGCAGTCTCATATCGGTCTTTATCACTATCTTCACCATAGGATAGGTCATACTTCCTTTCTTGTGCAAAAGCACGCACATGAGGAAGAAGGCCAGCATATATTCTACGACTTGCGACATTGAACAATCGCATCTTTCCATCCCATTTTCTTCTCTTGAAAGCAGGCATATACTTATGGCCAGGCACTTCATAACAAAAAAAGTCACATAGTTCCTGTGCTATAGAATTTTGGCAATTTACTTTAATATAAACATCATTTACTTTAATCACTTCTAACATATTATCTTTCACATCACTCTCACATATCGCAAGGTGTGGATGCAGTTAACTATCCCCCAAAGTTTGTTAATCTATGCCAATCAATTGCAGACTTGATCTGAAATCCTCTATTGTTAATAGCTTTAAGGATATTCTCAAGAACAGTAATCTTTTCTTCTATGGCTCCAATCTTACTACTTAGAATGAGCATCTCGTCATCACTGTTTACATAGTCACCCATGTCACCACGAAGAACAGTTTTTTGCCAAGGTTCACGATTAATAGTTTTTAAATCTTCTGGATTGTTTAAATCCCCTCGATAGTAATCGCTTAATACCTGATAAGTCTTTTTTCTCTTAATCTGTAGAGAACGAAGTTTCATTCTTTCTTCAGAAAAGATTCCAAGATATTTTGCATGAAGATTTGGTATACGAGTACTTTCGTATCCTAGCTCAGTGTCATCAATGACACAATCTTCTTTCCAGATTTCTACTAATTCTTTTAATTCCATAATCTACAGTATAGGTCAAGTGTTTTAAAAAGTCAATAGTTATAATATGCTTTTTTTACATCTAAGAGAATTTTCTTTTCGACATGATCTATCATGTGTTTACGCATATTTAGAGCTCTTTCAAAATCTGTAAAAGAGTACTCTCTTATGTCATGTTGAGATAGACGTAGAGAAAAACAGTAGAAACTACCCTTCTTCTGTACAGAGGAACAAGACCCTCTTGCAACGCTTGATGCATTGTAGTGTGTTCCGAATTTCTTCTTAATAATATTTGACATATGCTACCTCTCTATGTAATATTGTCAATAGTGAATTTACGATATCTAAAAGATACTGTTGCCTCAAGATATGCAATCTCTGTTCCTGATACATCAAACTCAAGAGCAGTCAATCCAACAGGAAACAAATCAAAGAAAGCAATACGAATATTTGCATTGTTGTTACTTGTGAGTATGATGAGTGAACCATCAGAGTAAATGTTTGCAGCTTTTGTTTTTGAGGATGCAGCTGCAGTTCTTCTTATTCCACCCTCTACAGAATTTGCAATGTCTTTATACTGATTGAAGTTGTCTGGAAATCCAAGACCGATCATCCAGTCATATATTTCTTGATAATTCTTCATATCTTCGTCAACTCTAAAACGAATATCAAATGGCTCAAATGATATCTTTGTGCCTGGAGTTGGATTGGTTAAAAAAGGATTTGCAGTTAGTGCTTCTGGCATAATCATATTTGGAAGGGTTGCAGCTTGACAAAAGTATTCTATGTTTGGTGTGCGAGACAAAATAAATCTAAATCCAAGAGGACTTAGAAAGTTTTTATTTGTTGGTTGATTGTCCGTTATTGCCATGAGACACCTTTATAAGTTGTGTTTCTCCTATTTATAAGAACTGAAAACAAAAAAAGGGGCAGGACTTTCATCCCACCCCCCAGTTTTATTGAACTGTGTAGTTTCTACATTAGGTTTGTAACGAAACCAGTTCTGTAGTATTTGTTGGTTTTTGCGAAAGCAATCGCACCATCAGCAGCTGTAGTAGCAAACGGATTAGCAACAATACCATAACGAGTCTTAAACCCGATTTTTGGTTGGAATGTATTCTCACCAACGGCACGAACCATCTGGAGAGGTACATAAGGACAATAGAATAGACCAGCATCAAATGATGAAGCACCCTTATACCCAACTGTGTAGTATTCGTCACCAGCAGCAGTTGCGAAGTATGGGTCAACATAGACTTTGATACGACCATTAAGTGTTCCAGCAAAAGTATTTCCTGAGTCATCAACATTTAAGTCTGCTGATAATGCAGGAGCATAGTCAAGAACACCAGCCATCTGAAGTGCAGATGCAACATCTGATCCACAGATCAATACGTTACCTTTACCTCTACGAGTTGCTTTTGCAATTTCGTTGGCATCTCTGTCAATCTGGAAGATAAGACCTTTAAATCTTTCAACTGACCAACGACCATTTGAATCGGTGTCCATGTTGAATGTTCCAGCAGTAGCAGTGTTGTTCTGAGCACCAGCAGTAGCAGTGTAGTTGATTGTTCTAACAACTTCACGATTTATTTCTGCAAGGATTTCATTGGACAGAATGTTTGATAATTCTGTTTCTGCGTCTAAACCATGAATCGCTTTTAGGTCTTGAGCAAGTTCCATTGTGTACTCAGCTTTTAATGCCCGAGTAACAGCAGTTACAGTAACTTTCTCAATACTAAATGCCATCTGAGCGATTTGGTTAGCAGCTGAATCTCCGAGAGCTTCTCCAAGAGCAGTTGTCATACCTGTTGAAACTGTGTATCCTGTGCCTGACCCACGATCTGTTGGATCAGAACCAACTTGTCTAGTAGTTACAGCACCATCAATAACAGGAGTAAAGTTTATAGTATTAGCAGTCAGATCACCCTGTGCAGAGTGAGAAGTGTTTGCTTCGTTAAGGAAAGCATCATCCCCGCCCTGTTTCTGTAGTTGTGGTCGTAGTGCAAATATAAGACCTGATGGGCCTGACATTGGTTGTACACCACAGATATCATAAGCAATAAGGTTAGGCATAGAACGTCTAACCAAACTTATTAATACAGGATCGAATGTATCAAGGCCTGAACCTGTTGCATTAACTGGTGCAGCCTCACCAAGTAGTGTTGGTGCAGAATATCCACCAGAACCAAAACCTTGTTCCTTAGCAGAAGCTTCCTGTTGTTCTAGTAAGTGAGCAGTAACTGCTCTTTTGTGTGTTCCTTGAATCTTAGGAAGGTCTGGATGATCTATTACAGGCCCCCACTTGTTCATCAAGTCTTCTTTTAAAAACTCAGCCATTTATTTTTCCTTAGCTTTGTTAGCGTTAAACAATGTTACTTCAGTGTCAAAGTTTTTGTAAAGACCGAGACAATGAGGCAACATAGTTACCCATTTGGCCAGTTACAACAGTTTCTTCAACTTCTTCGTTTATTGGTGTTTCAGCATCAATATTAACATCCGAAGTTAATTCTTCTGTAGTTTGGTTGAAGTAGTTTTCTCTAATAATATTAATCTTAGACTTATAGTTGTCTTGACTTTCAAAGTCTACATTAGCAGCTAGATCACGAAATTTTACAATTTCACTTTCTGTCAAACCATCTGTACAACTATTAAAAGTTTTTTCACACTCAAACTCTTTTATCGTTTTGTTGAGTTCAATGTTATTTTCAGTTTGTTCTTTAAGATCGGACTCTAGGTCATCAACTTTAGTAACAAGTTCTTCAACAACATCTACTTTCTCTTCTGGAATCTCAACATAATGTTCTGTGAACAATGCTTTAAGTCCAGAGAGGAAATCTTCAGAAATCTCTCCACGAATACCTCTTTCAATGGCAACCTTGTTTTCTTCAATCCAAGAACCAGTAACGTAGTCAAGATAATCGTCTAATTTAGTAGCAAGTTCTTCTGCAATCGTTTCCTTAGACTCTGCAAGTTCAGCTTCATTAGAATCTGAAATCTTTGCAAGAACTTCGTTAACCTTAGAAATTACAGCAGTCTCAAATATGATTGTTGCTTTTTCTTTAAAGCCTTCGGTAAGTTCATCTTCAGAATTGAAGATTGCTTGAATGTCTTGAGAAATGTCAATATCTTCCTTGGTGATTTTCTTGGAAGCAACTTTGACGGACTCTTCTTGTTCGTCATCATCATCTTCTTCGTCATCTTCGTGAGCACCTTCTAACTTCTTGACCATTTCTTGATAAGCAGCGGTGAGTTCGTCTTTTTTGACTCCACGCATTTTATCGACCATAGCGTTGATCATACCGATTTTTGTATTCGGTGCTTTCTCGCCATTTTTATTGTCACCAGCTCGAGCACTCTTGCCAGTTTCTTTGGCATCAGGAACTTCCCCTGCATCGCCACTTGAGGCTTTAAACTCATCTATTTGCTCAGATGCTTCGTCAAGAGTAGATTGTGTCTCAACAGCTTCCAAGTCCTGAGTGTCAGTATCTACAGTTTCTTCAACTGAGGCTTCTTGTTGACCATTGGACATTGCATATTTCTCCCTATAACTCTAAGTAAAGAATTTCTTTATTTATTTTGTTAATATTATTTATAATATCTCAAATCTTACAATTTATTCAGAAAATTGTTAAATAGTTTAAGTTTAGTCTCTTCGAGATTTCGACTTGAAGTACTTGATATAGTTTTCTGAATATTCTCTATTTCTTGAGGCATCCAAGTATTATTTACCTGTATCCACTCAACACCTTCCATAATTCCCTCTACAAATGCAGATGGGGCAGAAGGGTCTGCTACAATATCCCCAGCAGTTGCAAGTTGAAAGTCACTTTGAACTTCTGCAACACCAGATTTATTATTCTTTAATGTTCCCATGCCTCTTGATGATACACCTAATGTTGCACCTTCACGCATAAGATTCTTGACTATTTCTCCCATTGGAGTACCCATGATCTTTGCACGACCTCTAAAGTCATCTCCATCTGCTTTTAATTCTTTAATCATGTGAGAAACTCTGTCGAGATTAATGACTGGGCCTTGTGGATGTCCTAGTTCTCCGTATGCACGATTCTTTGCAACGTACTCACGATTGTATCGTGCAGTCTCTTTCTGAAGTATCTCTACTGGATAAACTCGACCATTGCGATTCTTAATTCCACCTTGCATAAAGATGCCTTCGATGAAATATTCTTTTTCACCATCTTCTTTTGCCTCAGTGATAAGTTCAAGGGCATGGTTCTGTACTTCGCAGATGAGTTTCATGTTAGTTTCCTACGTCTGATCTTTTGTGGAGTTTGAGAACAATACTTCCTTTTGCAGCTGCACCAGAAAGTGTAAAGACAACATTTGATGCTCTCTCGAATGAATTACACTCTAAGTGTAGGTTGTCTCTCTGAACATTGATTTGTCCATTTTGACCATAACATTTAAATATAGTGTTTGCACCTCTTTTAATATCCCACATATTGGCTGCACCGAGATTTGACCAAATGATCTCAGATATATTCATCTCTTGGACTTCTTCTCCAACTGTGTTTGCACCATTACCAGTTAATCCACCTACACCATCAGTATTATTCAAAGCTACAAAACCTGTTGCATTTGCAGATACAGTTACATATCCACCCTTTTGATTGTTGTATATTTTAGTTGTCATCTCTATTCCTTATTTCGTAGCAGAATAAGCAAAATCTACCATCTTCATAAATGCACTAGGGCCCTTTTCCATAGTGTCAGCAAACTTCTTTTGATTAGCGGGTTTTAATGCACCAATAACTTTGACGAGAAGATTTGCAGTTTGCATATCAACTGTTAAAGTCTTACCATTTTTAAATTTAATTTTTTGTGCTTGTTTGTCTTTTGCAATCTTTTTAAGAGTGTCTACTATTGCTTCATCAAGTTGAACTTCTACAACTTCATCTTCATCAAGTTCGACTTCAACTTCTTCTCCAAGTTTATTACCTGTGAGATTTGAAGTGTTACGATTCTTACCAAAGAGTTTACCCATGACCTTTGCAGATGCATCAGTTCCCTGAGTAGGTTTGTCATCTCTCTCACCTTTCTCTGCCAACTTACCAGATATAGGGGGATTACCTTTGCCTCTGTCATTACCTTCATGGCCTGGCGTTGAAAAGGGTTGATCTATTGTACCATTGAAAATCTTTTCTTGTGAATCATTCAAATATGGTGCTTTCTGAATTGTATGTAAATCCATAAATTCTTTTTCACCTATTGCATGAGGAGCTGCACCGAGAGCAGCTGCATCATTTGCAGGCCTTGGTCTATAACCTGTAAATGGTTGCCCTGCTTCGGTAAATAACTCACTAAACTTTTTCATTGGTTATTCCTCTTCTGTGGTTTCTTTATCAAACAAAGATTGTCCAACTTCTATTCTTTTAAGTGCAACAGCATCTTTTGCTTTCTGCATAAGAAGGTCTGCAACGCCTTGTTTGAACTCAGATGTTCTATCTTGCATTAAATGATTCACAACGTCTTTACTTAATACCTCTGTCATAATATCCTCCAAATAGACTAATTTTTATTATTTATAAGTTTTAAAACTTTATTCAAAAAAACTATGAAAAATAAGGAACTTTATATTCAGTTCCACCAATATTTATCGTGATATATCCAGCTGGATTTACCAAAAGTCTATCTGAAAACTGTACTCCTGCCTGTGTTTCTGTATTTTCAGATGTTGATGCAGTCGCAACAAGGTTTGCAGAAGCAAATTTTGTAGCAATACTTGTATTTGTATTTGCAAGTGCAGCTAAAGATGCAACATTTGCAACCTGAGCACGATCATTGACAAGAAGTGTCGTGTTTGCAACTTGCATACGATCATTGACAAGAAGTGTTGTATTCGAAACTTGCATACGATCATTAAACAGAACAGTTGCATTTGCAACCGCAAGAAATAGTACGTTATTTGAAGTTCCATCCTGACCTCTCCACTTTCCAGTGGCTGCATTGTATTGAAGAAACTTGTTGTTAACCTTTGCAGTTGCTCTGTCAACATCATCTAAAAACTCAAGTCTTACCTCTCCACCACCACTACTACTTCCAGCAGAAGCTGCAATACGAGACATACGATTGTCAAGTCTTTTTGATAAATCCTCTTTAAGTTTTCCGAATTGATCTACAATCGGTTC
>JGI24005J15628_10000303_pt1 | contig 29266 bp, 33 predicted proteins | sample LinPmetageLP40_FD_15628 | JGI IMG/M metagenome (IMG submission 15628)
GAGTTCATTCAATACTCTACGCCAGTCTGGAAAGTATTTATTGATTATCTCTGCAACAACCCTTTTATCATGTTTTACATTCTGATCATTTAGGATTGTAATAACTCTTGCCATAAATTCTTTAGCAAGTTTTGGTTTCTCTGAATTAGGAATAGAGAAATCCACAACACTACAACGAGAATGTAATGGCGGTATCAATCGATTTTTATAATTACATGTAAGAATAAAACCACAGTTCTTATGAAACTCTTCCATGAACCCACGCAGGGCTGGTTGAGTTGATTGTGGATTTAGATAGTCTGACTCATCCAAAATAATATACTTACGCCCACCGTGAAGTGACACAGTGGATGCAAAGTTTTTAATTTTAGTTCGTAGAACATCAATGCCTGATTCTTCCGAACCATTGATCATCATATAAGTTGAACCCAACTCATCTAGCATTGCTTTCGCAGCAGTAGTTTTACCTACGCCCGAAGTTCCTGATAAAATTAAATTTGGTATATTACCTTCATTAATAAAATCAGTTAATGTATTTTTTAGACTATTAGGAAGTACGCATGATTCGATATCCTTGGGGCGATACAACTCTACCCACAAAAAAGTTTCCATTATATAAATTCCTTACTTCAAGCATCATACTTGGACTCTGGTTCCAGAGCAATCCAATATTTAATATCTACATTTGCATTTACAAAATGACTAATGTTTTTAGAAGAAATTGATACATCATATGTACCAGACAAAAGTTTCAGATTTTCAACCTTGAACCAAAACTTATATGGCAGATTTTTTCCATCTTGATTATTGACATCAACTTTTACATCATAAGCATTTGCAGTTGCATTTTTCTTATCAGTAACTTTCAATGAAGCAACACCACTATCTGTTCCTTCAAGTAACATATCTGGAACACCAATAACAGCTGCAGCCTTTTGTACATTAGACAACAAATCATTTGCAAAAGAAAAATTAACTTCACACTCTGGCATTGTAAGTTCTTTGGTTACTGTTGTAACTACAGATGGATCAGAATACCAATATTTCAAAGACGTACCATTTTCTGTCATTACAACAAAATCATTATTGAAATCCAAACTTGGTTTTTCAAAAAGTGATAATGCAGCAAGAAATTCATTCAAATCATAAATTGCAAATTCTGTTGGAAAGACTTCTTTCACTTCAGCCGTTGCAACAATATTTTTCATTGCAGACATTGTAGAGATACTACTGCCTGCTTTGATCACAAGGTTCTGATTGATTGTTGCAAAATTCTTCAATACAGATACCGTTTCATTACTAAGATTCATTTTCACTATTTTCCATTTCATTAATGTATAAAGTTATAATACCATAATGTATAACTTTTAGCAAGTCCCTTCTATCCTTGCCATTCTTTTTTCCATATCGTTGTGCATACTTGAGTATGTTACCAATACAGAAACCTTCACCGTGACCACCATCTATGATAAACTCTGTAGCTTGAAACTTGTTCTTGCTATAGTGTTCATCATAGGTGGAGTCAATATACTTTGATAATTCCTCTAGGGTTTTATCTTCGTTATATTTGTAATCAATCAAGAAGAAGCTTCCTCTTCATCCTTCTTAGCTTTTGCATAATTTTCTTTCTCACGAACAGATAGATGTTTCATAAGTTCCTGATCTGAATCACGAACATTCCAATTCATAGCAATAGAACGTCGTTCACCATCACCAAAGAAAGGTAGTACCTGATGTTTCAACCAATTAGGAAATACCAACATTACACCAACAATAGGTTTAACGTAATCCTCAGTTTGAGCATGTAACTGTAAAATATCTCTGCGACTATTTTGACCCCAAATTAAATGAGTAAACCCATCAATAGCACCATTAGCACCGTGTAATGAAGTAGGAACGTCATCAAGTACCTCAATACAATTGGGAACTTTCAACCAAAGAAAACCAGACAGACCAGCCATAGATTGACAACCATGATCATGATAAGGATTATAATCTCCAGCATAAGCACGATTTGCCCAACACTGAAAAACTTCAGCCTTTGAATCTCTATCATATCCTTGTTTAAGATATGTAGTGCCGATCTGATTAAATACAGTTTCTAATTGCTTGCCAATCTCATTGTCAAGAGGAAAATCTAATTGGGCAGAGCTCTTATTATTTTTGAGTTGGCCAACAAGACCATTAGCATAACTCTCGTTTTTTGGAATGATGTCTTCATCAATATGTTGATTAATTTCATCAACAATTTCAAGTGGAAATTCAATGCGGCCGATTGCAAAGTTTTTAATAGGCCGGATTGCAAATTTTAATCCATGATTATCTTCTTCAAACTTTTCATCGTCTGACTGTTCTGACTCTGCTAGTGCAGCAACACTCTCTTGAGCAACTCTTGCCTGACGTTGATCTTCGCTTTCCACTACAGGGTTTCCATCAAGATCAACCTGTCTTGCAACAGCGCCGTCCTTCATATCCTCTGGACTATCAAATTCAAATATCTTCATTATTACTCCTTCACTTAATTATATATTTTATAATATAGGAAAGGGGAGTCAAAGTCAACCCCCCTTTCTATTTTTTTATTCCACTATGACCCCAAAGGGTCAGGGAGGAATTATGATACAAGCCGTGATAGTAATTTTTACCATCTTACTTCACCGGAATTAGGCGAGGCTTCTTCTCTTCTGGAACAATACGCTCAAGGTCAATATTGAGCATACCATTTTCGAGAGAAGCATCATTCACTACAATGTCATCTGCAAGAGTGAATTTACGATTGAACTTACGATATGAAATTCCGCGATAAATGTTGGAATCATTTTCATCGTTCTCTTTAACTGAACGAACCGTAAGTAAGCCTTCTGCTACTTCGATTTCAATATCATCTTTTGAGAATCCCGCCAGGGCCATTTCAATGGTGTAGTTATAGTCACCCCCTTTACGGATGTTATATGGCGGGAACCCTGTAGACGTTGCATTATTTGCAACGTAAGTATTGAGCTGATCGAAGAGTCGATCAAACCCAACAGCATAGGGTGTAAGTTGATTAAAATTGTCGAATAGACTTAATGCTCTGGTAGTAACCATTTTTTTATCTCCTTTACTAAAAGCAAGACTATGTTATGCATCCCATAATGGCGATGCGTTAAGTGGTAGTTTTTTTTGGTTATTTAGAGAAACTACCAAAACTCATTAGTAATTTTGTTTAACGTAGAGTGAGAACCAACCTCGCTCAGACTCGGAGAATTACCGGAAACTCCTTATTATATATAGTGAGTTTGTTTCTAATTTCAACCACTATATATAAACTTTTTTTAGAACGCATCACTAGCTAATTCTTCCTCGGTGCAAGTATCAGGGTCGCCGATGCCGTCTTCACTTTTCACAATACCAGCATCAATCTTGGTGTAGAGATCAAGGAACGATTCCTTGGTATCATCATCAAACCGAGCAACACACAATTCGATGGCCTCCATCTTATTACCAAAGATGGCGTAGGCCTTTACAATGTGATCCAACCGGCGAGTAGAGATGACTTCATCAACACCACCATCGTAGAAGGTTTTACGGATAACTTCAGCCCATGTGATCAGGTTATTGGCAAAATCATCATCAACCTCACCATACTTCTTCATGGAATTAACTACGATCTTCTTCTCAGTCGCAGCAGTCGCATAGGGCTGCTCCATCGTGATTGCAAACCGTTCTAGGAACGCTTCGTTCAGAATGTTAGTTCCAATGAAGCGACCATCCTCAGAACCCTTGCCTTTAGTGTTGGCAGTCGCCATCACATTGAACCCATCTTTAGGAGTGATCCACTTGTTAATCTTCTTTAGGAAGACGCCCTTACCCTCTAGGACAGGCTGTAAGGCGAGTAGCTTGTTAGAACCTAGATCACACTCATCAAGGAGCAACGTGCAACCCCGCTCCATCGCTTCGATGACAGGGCCGGGAACGAACTTGGTTTCACCAGATACCAATCGAAATCCACCGAGCAAATCATCTTCATCAGTTTCGATGGTGATGTTAACCCGAATGAGCTCCTTATTCATTTTGGCGTGAACCTGTTCGATCATCAGAGTCTTACCGTTGCCGGAAAGACCAGTGACAAAGATGGGATAGAACAAACCAGACTTGACAACTTTCTCAATTTTCGAGAAGTTGCCCCAAGCAACGAAACCATCAAATGCAGCAGGAACTAGATTCTGCTTTTCCATATTTGATGCAACCAGATTTACAAAAACAGGTTCAGCATTCTCAACCGCAGCAATCACTGGAGCAACCGCAGAATTTTTTTCTGAAGGCAATTTGTATGCGTTGTAACCCACAGAGTAATTCTTTCGGAACCAAGTAGGATACGGAACATTCGCCTTGAGAGCAGCTTCCTTGGTCTGAGCCTTTGTCAAGACACAGCCATCGCCAAACATCTCAATAGCGGTATCCACAAATAACTTTTTGCGAGGAGTAAGTTTCATAACAATCTTTCCTTCATTTCTCATCATATATACATGCTAACATACTAAACGGGGGTTGTCAATCAAAAAATGACCCATAAAATCATTTTTTTGGAAGTGTGGTAAAAATACCACACTACGCCACGAGCGCGACAAATTTATTTAGAAGTTGCCGACTAGCAACTTTACCTTTTGACATCTTACCAAAAGCAGCTTTCAGTTTGGCTTTACCAGCACCAATCAATTCATCATCAAGAGTATCATTCTCAGTCTTGAGTGCATTGCCACCGGGCAGAATATAATACTCATCATATCCCAGCTGGGTGAGTGCAAGATATTTATTCTTATTTAGAAACTTGATCTTTTCTATCAGATCGTCAGGGTCATGATTTTCGTAATTATAACCCATAGCACTGTAAAGAACTTTTTTATCAACACGGCCGGACTTACCAGAACCAGCGATAAAGAACCCAACGATATTCATTTCGGATACCCGATTTTTCAGCATCCGAAGCAAATCATTAGTTATATCGGTAATTTCATAAGCCTTATTGGTTACAGGGTCAGTGATAATAATTTTATTTGTTTTACGACCACCGTGAAAACTTGACTGACCAGGCAAAGAAATGATGCGTTCGCTGTGTTCATTAGTGTGGCTATTGAACTGATAATCAAAGACACCATCAATACGGCTGCTGCAACCATCAGTCAAAAAGATTGTATTAACTTTCTGAACACCAGTATCATTCTTAAACTTAGGAACCAAATCCATCATTGCAACGATTGCCTCATTCAGAGGAGTTCCACCAAGCTTGATATTAACAGGCTCAGGATAGGGATATCCTAGTTCGCTCCAATCCCGATACCCAGTGTACCGTGAAGCATACATCCAAAGAATGTGCATCATATCCATTTCTTCAACAAGAGTCATATTACTAGAGAAGAAATTTAGAAGATTAAACTTGCTGAGAACAAGATCACCAGACTTAAATTCATTCACCGTCCTGTTGGTGGCACAGTGATAGCGGCCTTCATTCCCATACATGTCAGAGAACGCAAAAACTTCGAAGGGAATCTTTGTCCGGCGACAGAACCAAATCAGATTATACATCTGTGACAAAGTGCCAAGGAGATTGTCAGCCATCGAACCAGACCAATCCAGAACCATAACCATACCGTGATTAGTCGCACCAGGCAGAGTAGTAACCTTCTTAAACAAATCATCATTATATTTGTAAGTGTGAATTTTACTCATATCCAAAGAACCAGTTTTAGAAGTGGCCGCCCGAGCATACTGATCAGCAGCCTTCTTCATCTCAAATTCTTTGACCATGTAAGCAACAGTCTTCTTGGAATCATTCTTGAGAGCTTCAACTTCCTCACGAGTCTTATTCCAATAAAGAGCATCGGTAGATTTTTGATCATTATAGTGTGATGTAAATTCTTCTAGTAGCTTCTTGTTATCGACTATAACTTTTTTAAGGTCTACTTTAGGAATTCTAGCATATGTCCGTTCTTCAGCACCCTTATCCCGAAGGGCATCCATACCCTTACCAGAAGCGGTATCAGTTTCAGCAGTAGGAGGCCCGCTCTTACCACTGGAATTTTTTCCACCTTCTACGGAGCTAGGGTTATCAGTTTTTTCATCAGAAACAGATTCGCCATCTTCAGAGTCATCTTCGGCAGATTCTTCTAGTTCACCTTTAGAAGATGCATCATCAGAGACTTCATCACCCTCATCACCTTCATCACTGCCATCATCAGAAGATTTACCACCTTCAGAGTCATCACCCTCATCACCAGACTCACCAGGCTCATCAGACTCACCAGAATCATGATTATCAGTTTCAGGCTCGTTTTGGTTTTCTGACATCCAAGCATAAAGCTCTTCAGCAAGATCAAGAACCTCATCTTCAGTTTCAGTTTTCGCAACCCGATCTACCCATACCTTTTCCTCTTCAGAAAATAAGATATTGGTATCACCACCCTTGGAAAAGATATTAATCCGATCAATCAAGCTGTAGGTATTAACATCCCTACCAGAAGTACCGAAAAAATCTTTCTTGATTAGGTCAACATACCCACGCTTGAAAACACCGACGAGGCCGGGATATTTACGTTTTGCAAATTTCTCAATTCGGGCATCTTCGACAATGTTCACAAACCCGTGGTCGATATTCCGAACCTGAGCTTTCTTGAGCATATCAAGAGGAGTCCAAAGAGCATGACCAATCTCATGGCCAACCATCAGATCATAAATGTCCTTGGTCATATCCTCATCCTTCCAGATGGGCAAACCAAGTTCACGGGTCTTTGAATTGAAATACGCCGTTTCCATCTGTTTATGGACAACGAAGATATCCTCTTCAGCAAGGAGTTTTGCGAGTGTTGACTTATTTTTGATCATTCCTAAGATTACCATATGGAATAAGAATAGTCAACAATCAAACTAGCTTCTCTGTCGATTTATCGATATTTGGTCAAAAGTGTGACATATTTACCACATTACTATCACGGCCGTGGTGCTAAGTCATTGATTTTAAAGGGAAATTACCATCATCCTAAGCCATTGAAATCATTGACTTTTTTTTCATCTTCACAGCCCGTTTTTTCCCCATATCCAACTTCAATTTACTAACTCTTTGTGTGAAATTCGTACCATCCATATGGTCCATCTCATGTTGGAAAATTCGACATTCTAGACCCATCATAGTCACTTCTTGCAAATCACCATTTTCATCCTCAAACGCACAATTGATATGATCTGGGCGACTGACCTTCAGCCACATGCCAGGATATGTCAAACATCCCTCATCCATCAATACCATTTCTAGGCCTTCACTGATAATTCTAGGATTGAAACAGGATATAATCTCATTCTTATTTACATCTGAATACATCACAAATACTCGTTCCATGATGCCGCATTGATTTGCAGATAGTCCAATACCATGAAAATTCTTCATGGTTTCTATCATATTTTCTTTTAGTTCTTTTCGATCCAAGTCTTCACTGCATCCTGACAAGGGGATCGTAAGAGCTAGACTGTTGTTTTCAATTAGTGTGTAAGTTGCCATATCATGTCCTTCCATAAAAAATAGTGTTATTTACTTTCCTGTCAAATAAATACCAAGCACAGTTGTCTTTGCCTGTCATATTACCAAACCATTTAATTCTGCCTACGCTCACAATTTTGCTGCACATTGCCATATAAGGAGCGCTTTGTTTAGTATGCATCCAATCTGCATCAAACAACAACCAAGTTTGGATTCTTGGAGCAAAGTATTCAATCATAGGATGTAAAATCTTTCTATCCCAAGGTGGATTTGTAACTACATAATCTGATTCAATAAGTTTATTATAACCAATTTCACTATAATCATTTTTATGTATTCCTTTTGCTTGAGGTTCAATATCACTTGCCCACATACAAATACCTTTTGTTTCTAGATGTTCTATTAATGCCCCATTACCAGCACAAGGTTCTGCGAATGGAAAATCATCTGGTAAATGTTCCAGTAAAGGTTCCACTGCTTCCATCGGCGTAGGATAAAAGTCTCTTGGCTTTCGTTCAAAGTCCGAGCGCTTGCCCATCAACCATTACCTCGCTATCTGTTTCTATCCATACTCTCGCGCCGCAGGATAATGGTTTGTCAGGAGAGTAAACAACCTTACTATTTCCTAATATCTCTACCTCATGGCCATAGGTATTACTCTTATAAGTCTTCACCGTAATCACAGGTTCATTTGTACCGTGCTTCTTATTCGAACGAATCTTATGCATATTAATATGTATTTTCTTTTTCATTTTCTATTCAACAACATGACTAAAGTTTCTAACCTTCTCAAATTTGATTGTGCTTCTAAACTTGTCTACCAGCACATCTTGTTTATGACTGATCACAAAAATATTCTCATCAGAGAGAGTATTGAGAATTTTCAAGAACTCATCTGTGCCTGAACCATCAAGAGAACTATCAAAAATTTCATCCAGCATCAGCAGATTGGTGTTGGTACTGTTCTTCATCTTTGCAACAGCTCTCCATGTAAATAGAAGTGCCAGATCAATACGCATCTTCTCACCTTCACTGAATGAATCATAAGTAAACTCATCACGATATCTTGACTTAATTGTTTCCTCAAAACTTTCATTCAGAGTAAAGTTCACATAGAACTCCATAGAAGTCAGATAGGTATTAATCAACTTATTCATGATAGGAAGATACTGCTTGATAATCTTGGTCTTGATACCAGTATCTTGAAGCATATTTTTTGCAGCTTCAGAATAAGTCAAATCCTCACGCAATTTTGATTTGTGTTCTTCTGTAGATTTCAAGCTTTGTTTTAGTTCTTTCATTCTATCATAATCAGATTTACTTACATCGCCAGTTTCCAATTGTTCAATCTCGGCTTGAAGTGTAGAGTTGAATTTTTCTAGCTGCACAACAGAACTGTTATCTTTGGCCATCTGTACTTCATTCTCTCGAATTTTATCTGCAATATCAGAAATCTCTTTTTGTCTATCTTTTGACTTCTTCAGTTCGTCTTCAAGTTCTTTCAGCCCATTTGAGAATTTGGTTACATCTTTCTGCTTATCAGATACCATTTCCTGTTTGAAAATCTCATCTATGTGTTGTTGACAAGTAGGACAATCACTATTATTTTCAAAGAAGTCAACCACCTTAGAATGTGCTTTATGCTTCTCTACTAGAGTAGACTTTATATCTCTTAGTTTGTTATAACTCTTTTTAACTTTATCGTTATCAGAAATTTGACTTAACAGGTTATCGTTCTCCTGTTGAATTTTATTGATAGCCGATTTCCTTGAGAAAATCTCTTCTTCATTTCCACCAACAAGACTAATCTTTTCTGCAATCAACTTATCTTTATTCTTCTTTACATCACCAATATACTTTTCTTGTAGTTCAACCTTTTCTTTGGTAATCTCCATTTTATAATTAATATCACGAATGTTATCAGATATATTTTTAAGTTTTTGTTTCAACAACATATTCATCAGAGAGAAAATCTGAATATCAAGAATCTCTTCCACCACCTCACGGCGATGACGAGCCTTTAATTGCATAAATGGAATGAATGTAGAAGAACCCAGAATAACAACCTGTGTGAAACTACGGTAATTAAGCTTGAGGATTTGTTGCTCAAGATACTTCTGGTAGTCTCTTATATTTGCATCCTGATTATACATCTTGCCGTTGATGTATATCTCAAAGATATTTGGCTTAATACCACGGACTACCTTGATTTTCTTAGAACCAATTTTAAATTCTATCTCTACAACACAACCAGAGCCATTCACTGAATTTAATAGTTGCGGTTTATTGATACCCCGAAAAGGTTTACCAAACAAACCAAAACACAGTGCATCAAGAACAGTAGACTTGCCTGCACCATTATCACCAATAATTAATGTGGTGGGATTTCGGTCTAGTTGTATTTCTATAAATTGATTGCCAGTTGAAAGAAAGTTCTTCCAACGAACATATTTAAATTCAATCAAAGTTCTAAATCCTGAGCCTCGTTATAAAGTGCTTTCATAGTATTTTTAAGTCTAGTCTTATCCAATGTCAAATTTAGTTCATCAACATATCTATCAAGCAAAGTCATGGTGTCTTCTGTATTTTCTACAATATCGTCTGATACATTAGATGCATCCAAATCTGAAAAATCTTCTACAATTTTCACATCGTGTGCATCAGCATCAAGAAGTCTATCAACAAATTTATCAAACTCATACAAGTCTTTCTTGTTGACAACAATTAGTTTTACATAATGTTCTTTGTATTGTTCTACATCATGATTGTTATAATCTTCTTTAGTGTCATCATAAAATATCTTTTTGAAAAGTGTATAAGGATTTATAATGCGTTCAAGTTCTCTTGTACTCGTATCAAAAATATGAAAACCTTTTGGGTCATCATAATCATTCCAAAAAATTTGGTATGGCGTTCCTAGATAATAGATTTGGCCATCATCTGACTTGTGATGAAAATGGCCACTAAAAATAGTATCAAACCTACGAAAGAGTTCTTTGTCATATCCATTTTCTGAAAACTGTCCACGATACATCTGAAAGCCATTTATCTCTAAATGACCCATAAGAATATCAGTCTTTGCAGTATTAAGAAATTTTATAGACTTATCATAGTTGTTTGTATTAATCCACGGCATGAACAAAATGGGTGTATCATCAAACTCCACAATCTGTGGCTCTGAATAAATTTGAAACCTGTCTTTACCAACAAGCTCATCCATAGAATTAATTTCATTGGTGTTTTTATAATAGGTATCATGATTGCCAATAATGATATGCAAATCAATACCCATCTCTTTAAACTTGTCAATAAAACGACTACGAAAATCATGAGCAATACGATAACTTATATACTTACGACGATCAACAACATCTCCCATGTGAACACATGTCGTAATGCCTCTTTCCTTTAATGCAGGAAAGAAAATATTTTCATAAAATTTAAAAAAATATTCGTTGAAATTCAGATTGTCATTTCTCGCTCCGAAATGGGTATCGGTTATGATCGCAATCTTCAATTAATCAATTCCTCTTTCAGCTACTTTATCAATATCATCATCTTCCATAAATGTTTCAAGACCCTTTGACTTAGCCGACAATTTCTTTTTTGGTTTATATACATCTTCATCTGGAAGCATAATATTAGGATCAAACCCTAATACAGAATATGATGAATCATCACCATCCATTGTTACCCAAGATGTATATTGAGAATTTTCTATCATTTTATTTTTGACATGAGTTTGCTTTTTCTCTTTTGCAATCCTTCTAAGAAATGCATAATATATAATTTGCGTAAAATATGCGAATGGATTATTTGATTTCTCTGGATTAAAGTTTGCAACATATTGCAGACAGTTTTCAATGCCATCAGAAATCATATCATCTCTGTATGTGTAATTAATGAAATTGGGACGATAAGAAAGATGTGTTGCAATCTTTAAAAAACACTCTCCAATATAATTAGATACAGATGGTTGTTCTTCTTCATTATCCAGAGCTACTTTACAATCTTCTTTAAACTCGACCATGGCCTTGAGAAATTCTTTATTGTCAACGTAATGTACGCCCTTTGTTTTTTTGATTTTCTAATAACCATAATAACTCCTTAAACAATTTATTATTAATACATCATATATTATAATACCTATAAAGTCAAGGTACAAAAGGGAATTGACAACGCAAAAAAAGTGTGTATACTAGCCTATGTAGTTAGTTAATGAATAGTATTAGATGATTCAAGTTCCTCTAATAATTCATCATATACATCTTCATCTACAATATTATCTAATTCTAATCTTTTTTCTGGTTCGTCTAACTGATTAATTTCTTTCATGACATGTTCATAATATCTAGACAAGCCAGGTGATGCATTAGCTATCAACAGAACATGGTCGCTTTTTATTGAAAATTTAGATTGTTCTGTGTACGGCCCGATCCAACGACTGAGATTTAAAGAATCGACGGGGCCTTCTTTTGTTAGTACTGAATGAACCTCCATTTTAAGAGGGGAATTAATTTTATATTCACCATTATCAATATTATCACCTAATTGACAAATAAGATTTTCACCATTTGTTAATTTAATAATTTTATACACCATAGTTGTGTTCATCTCAAACTGACCCTACTTATTTCATATGCAAATTGTTGTTCATTATAGATATTTATTCGTTCTGTAAAGTGTGTTAATGTAAAATTTCTTCTTTCATTATAACTTATATCATCAGCTATATCAAAAACTAGAATGGAATTTTTATTTTCGCTAATACGCAGGCCTCGTCCGATAGATTGTAGCACCCTAATTTTAGACTTGGAAGGTGAAGCGAACACGATGTTGTTAATGTTCCTAATATTGATACCAGTAGAAAAAGTTCCGTAACTTGCAATGATAATTGAATCTTTCTCATTTTCTACTATACTCCGAATATTTTCTCTTGTTTTTGTATCTGTTCCACCATAAACAAAAAACACTTTACGATCCTTCATTACATTATTTGCTTGTTCATATAATACTTTTCCATGCTTTTCTACAAGTTGAAATAAACATAATGTATTGCCAGGAATATTACGACACAAATCAATAATGAATTTATTCCTAACGTCATTCGTAACTAAATATTCAAGTTCTTCAACATAGGTCATTTTTTCTCTTATATTTGGATGTACCAATACTATGCATTTAATTTTTAAATCAGCTAAGGCTTTTTTGTCCATTAACTCCTTTGTTGTTGTTACGTTTTCAACTGCACCAAATAGTCCCTCTAACACAAGTCGATGCGTCTGAGTGCCGTCCAGTGTCCCTGTAAGCCCGAACCTGTACTTACATTGATGTAACCTAGTCATTATGCCTGTAAGAGACTTTGCCTTAAATAAGTGGGCTTCATCTCCAACCACACAACCAAACTGTTCAAAATATTTCTTTGGCAATTTATAGATAGACTGCCATGTTGATATAACAACATCCTTAGTTACTTTTTTATCATGACCTTGGTATATTTTTTGGCAGTATGTGCCAGAGCTCCAACCATAATCTTCAAAGTCGGAATACATCTGTTCAACTAAAGATGTTGTAGGAACCAAGATCAGAGTCTTGAGTCCCATCATATGATAATAACGAACTAGTGCATATATTATTAAAGACTTACCAGAAGCAGTAGGAGAAACAATAAGGCAACGGTTTCTGGACAATGCAAGGCGAACAGCTTCAATTTGATAATCCCGAATTTCAAGTGACTTACCTTTGGACTTCGGTTTGAGACTTGTAATAAAACCTCCAACAACCTGACGTACAACATTCCGCTCATCTTCTACTCCTTCAGCGATAGTATATTTAATATTATTATTTTTACAATAGTCTTTTACATACGATAACAGGCCGCAATATATTTCGCCGGTGGCGGGAGAATATAAACGTATTTTTCCATCCCAAATTCTATTACGGTATGCCGGCATGAACTTAAATCCTGGTACTTCAAAAGTAAAGAAGTCAGACAGCTCAGCGCTTTCACTGGAAGATATGTTAGTAATTTGTAAGTATACTTCATTTTTTTTAGATACGAGCATTTTGTAAAGTGCCAGACTCTCCGTAGTCGCCCCTTAATATAATGTTCCATGATATGCTTATACGCTCTTCTTTTGTAGTAGGAACCCAATGTTGCAACCAAGAGGGAAAAATATATCCGAATCCCTTTGTAGAATTAAATTGCATCATAGAAGAATTCATTCTGTTTATATTATTCCTTGGTTGTAAAACATTTGCTTGTGGTCTAGGATCAAAAAATTGTATATCAGAAGTATTTTGTCCTGACTCTAGATAATAAACTCCCGATAAAAAATTATTAGAATGTGTGTGTGGAGGATGTGAATCTCCATCAAATAAAATATTTCCCCACATGCCAGTAATTTCTAAGCTATCATATTTGTAATCTAATTTTTTTAAATGATTTTTATTGGCACCTAAAATAGTATTTCTTAAATCTGAATAGTATGACATTTTATGCAATGTATCATCAGTATGTTGATTGTTATTTTTTTTAGCTAATTTAATATATTCTACCATTTGTTTTTGTGACAACCAACTAGGATGAAATGAAAACTCTGATATTACAGTAGGGAAACATTCGTGCATTGTTACATCAACCATGATACTATGCTCCACCTTGTTCCTTTGGTTACAGCTTTTGCTTCATGAGGGTACATAAAATTTGAAGGAAAAATTATTGCCGAACCTTTTTCTGGTAGAAACATTTTTTCAGATACAAAAAATTCACCACCCTCATAATCATCGTTTAAATATAGTAAAACTGAAACTTGTGGATATCCATATTGTTGGCCATGACTGTGATGTATATTATCTACATGTTCAGACATAAATCCACCCTCTGAATATTTGTTAATTCTAAAGTCGGTATGATGAATACAAGAAAAATTTATATGATGTTTTGAATATTCCTTTATAGTTTTTAAAACTCCCCCTTTAATATCGTCATAATACGACATGTCCTTTAGAACCCATACTTCATCCATCTCAACACGTTCATCACTTGTTTTAGATTTGCCATCATTGTTTGAATAGGTAGATTTTTTCATACCCCAATCATGATCAATAATATTATCACAAATAGAATCTGGTATTATATTTTTATAGAACCCAATATAATCAGTAATTGCTGGAATCCAACACTTAGCGCAAGACATGAATTATACCATTCCCGCCTCAAACTTTTTCCACTCAATTGCATTCTTAATATCCCAACCACGATTATCAATTGACTTGATAACCCCCTCAAGATATTTTATTACAGTTTCCAAATAACCAATTTTATCTGCTAATGCAATAACTTCTTCATCGGAAGTGATATACATGGCCAGGTCATTTTTTAAAACTTTTAGATCAAATGGTTTTGCAACATAAACTTTTGCATCAGATTTACCACCGTAGTACTCCCACTTACTTCTGTACATTCTTTGGTAATCACCATTAGACTTTTGCAGCAGTAATTGAAATCTAGATCGTTGATCAAGATACTTTGTTTTAATTTTTTGGTTCTTTAAAGATTCAGAACCAAGTTGTTCTTCGTTCTCTATAATAAGGTCTTTTCTTGCTTCTTCTTTCAATTGGTCTAAATTCATAAAATATAATTCTTTCAAAAAAATGAACAGAAATTTGATTTACTTTCTTTGTGTATATTGTCATTAAAGACTAAAATTTAAAAAATGTTAAAGTTTATCGCATCTGTTCAAACTTATTTATAAGGTTTTAATTTCATAAAGTTGATATGCAAACTCAGCAGTTGCAATCATGTATTCTACATCTGTTGCTGTTTGAGTAAACTCTAATGCACTTAAAGATATAGGAAACATATTTTCAAAATTCACTTCAACAATAGGATTATTTTTATTGGAAAGAATTTGCAAAAATGCATCTGAATACATTGCTCTGTCAGGACTTGCGCGGCCAACTGTATCCACTGATGGCGTATCACTAACAGCTGGAGTATTTGATGTCACATCTCTGAATGTACTAAACTGCGATCTTTTATCTGGGAAACCAATACCCACCATCCAAGTGTGAAGTGAAATATAGTTTTCTAAGTATTCATCTACTATAAAATTAATAGATAAATTTTCATATACCAATTTTTCACCCATAGTAGGGATATCTTTAAATGGAGTGGCGTAAGTAACAGTACCAGAAGAAATGCCAGGAAGATTTGCACTAACCGTAAAGAATTCTACTTTTGGTAATTGATGAATACCAAAACGAAATTGAGTCGGACTTGCATAGTCTAGCTGATCAGGCTGTCTAGACATAGGTGATTGTGATGTTACCATATTACTATTTATAATAAAAAAAAGGGAGGACCGAAGTCCCCCCTAGTTTTACTCTATTACGTCTTGATTTTACATCAAGTTCGTAACTTTAACGCGACGATACCAAGCGTTGGTATTAGCATCCAGTGACGCATCGGTGTTAACCGTGTCAGCGGCAGCAACCGCACCCGCAGCAGCGAATGGGTTAGCAGCAAGACCATAACGGGTCTTGAAACCAATCTTGGGCTGGAAGGAATTCTCACCAACCGCACGAACCATCTGAAGCGGAACGTATGGGCAGTAGAAGAAACCAGCGTCGTAAGGCGAAGTGCCCTTATAACCAACAACATAGTACTGCGAAGCAGCTACGTTGGCTGAATATGGATCAACATACACCTTGTAACGACCATTCATAACACCAGCAAATGTGGTGGTTGTGTCGTCAACATTTAGGTTATTTGCAAGAGCAGGAGTGTAATCAAGAACACCTGCCATCTGAAGTGCCGAAGCAACATCAGCGGAACAGATGACCATGTTACCCTTGCCACGACGAGTCTGTTGACCAATCGCATTGGCATCACGCTCGATAGCAAACATCAAACCCTTGAACTTCTCAACTGACCAACGACCATTTGAGTCGGTGTCCAGATCGAAGATACCAGCAGTTGTTGTGTTAACCTGAGCACCCTTAACAGCGGTGACATACAGGGAACGAACAACTTCACGGTTGATTTCAGCAAGAATTTCAGAACTAAGAATGTTAGCAAGCTCTGTCTCGGCGTCCAAACCATGAATTGCCTTCAAGTCTTGTGCCAACTCCATTGTGTACTCGGCCTTCAAGGCACGGGATACAGCAGTAACAGTTGACTTCTCAATCGAGAAAGCCATCTGACCAAANGAGTTGGNGCCACTNTCNCCCAACGCCTCAGCCTGAGCAGTTGTCATACCAGTAGCACTTACATAAGTACCAGCAGAAGGACTGTCGTTCAGAACAGCAGGGTTAGTTTCAGTTGAACCAACATCGCCACCACCAATAGTACCGGCGGCGTTTTGGTTAGAAGCACCAGCTTTGCCAGGAAGTGACTCGTCCATAAGAGCCTCGGCACCGTCTTGCGACAGGAACGAAGAACGCATGGCAAAGATCAAACCCGTTGGGCCCGTCATTGGCTGCACACCACATACGTCATACGCAATAAGGTTAGGCATTGCACGACGAACCAATGAGATCAAAATTGGGTCCCATGTATTCATCTGCCCGCCGCCACTGGCGTTGACTGGTGCTGTCTCTTGGAGATAGGAAGCGTCTTCACGCATTGCTTTTTCTTGGTTTTCCAAGATGAGGGTAGTAACTGCCCGCTTGTAAGAATCCTCAATCCTTGGGAGATCGGGGTGTTCTAGGACTGGCTGCCACTTTTCTTGTAGATGTTCTGTTTGAAACATTTGTTTCTCCTTTTAATTTACATCCGTTAATATAATGTTTTATGCACTCGCCTTTTGATTACGACTGATGGCCGACATATACGTTTTCATGGAATCTGTCGTATCAACGTCCTGTGCGGTGCTACCATCTTCATCATCAATAGCTTTATCACTATGGGTGTGAGATTTTGGAAAATAGCTTTCTTTCAGTGTATTAAGTTTTACACGAAAAGAATCCTCATCCCCAAAATCAACATCCTGAGTAAGTGATTTAAACTTTTCAATTTCGGTATCGGCCAAATCCTCAGATACTTCGGAAATGACCTGTTCACGAACTAGAGTTGAATTAGAAGATGTAAGGTCAACACTCTTTTGAATTGACTCGTTCAACTTCTTTTCTAGCTCGGAAATCTTCTCTGACTGAGCTTCCAGAACGTCATACTTCTCGTCTGGAACGTCAATATAATGGTCTTCAAACAACTGTTTCAATCCAGAAATAAAGTCTTCTGCAATTTCACCCTTCAAACCACGTTCGATTGCCAACTCGTTTTCTTTAGTCCATTCCTCAACAACATAATTGAGATATGTATCTACCTTCTCTGTAACCTCTTCCTTGAAAGACTCCATCTCGGCATCTTTCTCAGATTTAGTGTCTTCCTCAATACGCACGATCTCCGAACGAATCTTAGATTTAACAGCAGCCTCAAAGATTGTTGCTGCCTTGTCCTTAAACTCTTCTGAAAGGTCTTCCCCCTCAACAAGCGCATCAACAGCTTCTTTAACATTGATAGACTTGATTTTCTCTTCGATCTCTGCCTTCTGATCTTCGAGTTTCTTCAACTCTTCTTCAGTTGCAGCATTATCAGCTTCAGCAAGTTTAGAAGAATGAGTGGCCAACATCTCTTCAATGTCTGCCTTCTTCATTTTGCCAATCTGCTCTAGAGCCTGAGCTTTAGTCATTTTTTTATTCTCCTTTAGCTCCTCGCCGTCATGGTCGATTTCATCGCCCGCAGCAAGTTTCTGAGGAGTATCTGATTTACCAGCACTCTTCTGTTGAGCATCGCCACTAATTTGTTTTGCAGATTTTGTAGCAACATCTGTTGGTGAAGACTTTGCATCAGGGTCTACTACAGCAGCACCCCCGTCTTTTGCTTTCTCGCCTTCAACTTTTTCAGCCTTATCAACCCCAGCCACGCCAGGTTTTGGGTCTTTGGCATTGGAGACACTATCTCCAGCATTATCTGAACCCAAGCCAAGGTCTGCGGCCTTGCCTAAAGGTTTCTCTGAGGCTTCTTCAAGTTCTGCAAGAACCTCTGCCTCAAGTTCTTCAATTGTTTGTTCTAAATCGGACATAGGTTTGTCTCCTTACCTTGTGTTATTATATTTATAAATTATAATTTCTTGAGGAATTTAGCAAATTCCAAAGCCTCAATTTTTGCATTCCTTTGACGCTTTTTAACATCAAACTTCTGCCTTAACTCAACAAGTTCCGCTTCTACTAACGCTCCATTGTCCCAAACCCATTCTTTACCTTCCATAATACCTTCTACGAAAGCATTTGGTGCAGAAGGGTCTGCAACAATATCAGCAGCGGTTGCGAGATAAAAATCATCTCTCACATAATTAGCACCATTTTTTTGGTTCAAACTACCCATGCCTCTAGAAGAAACACCCAATTTGCCACCTTCATCAATGATATTTTTAACGATCTCACCCATTGGGGTTCCCATAATTTTTGCTTCACCAATAAAATTCTTACCGTCTGGATATAATTCTGTAACCATATGAGATACTCTCTCAAGGTTAACGGTTGGGCCATCAGGATGNCCTAACTCTCCATAAGCACGATTTTCTTTGATAAATTTCTTATTGTATCTGGAAACTTCTTTTTGAAGAACTTCCATAGGATATACCCGGCCATTGCGGTTTTTAATATCTGCTTGCAGAAAAATACCCTTAATTTTATAGTTTTTACCACCACCCTCTTTAGCTTCGGTGATGTACTGTACTTCTTCTACAGCTTCTGAAAATAATTTTACGGTGTTCATATCATTTTTCCTAACTGATATTATCGAAACCAGATACTTTTTTCATTTTTAAAATAATAGTACCTGTGCAAGCGCCGTCATTTTCAATATAGATGTCACCAGTAACACCACTACCAGCGTTATTTGGAAGTGAGGGTAAAGACTGGCCACCACCATTGTATGTACCATTACCATTTAGTGTAAGTGCAGTTACATTTGATGTAGCGTCCCATTCAATCTCTGTTACTGAACTAACAGTCCACTGACAAGCAACGATTGATACTCTAGGATCGGTAGCTGCACCAGCAATTTCAGAAACATCTACTACCTTTAATGCGGTTCCGTTTGTTCCTGTAATCGTATGCTTTGTGATAATTTCAAAGTCCGAATCAACTATTGTCTGTGTTGCAATGGCCATTATCCACTCCTAAATTGATAACATTTCTTTTTCAAAATAATTCATCAGGTCTTTTTCCGCCACCTTAAATTTTTTTGAAACATCTTTTATAGTTTTCTCAAAAGTATTTAGGAAATCTGAAGGTTTAGAATCCATAATGTTGAAAATTTGGTCAACAGCGTCCTTCATCTTCGGAGACAATTTCTTATACTGCCGAGATTTTCTATGTTCATCCTTTTCAATAACGGTTGAACTATATACTTCTTCAAGTGTCAGCATCAGTTTCCTCTGGACTAACATTATTTACAAAAGTTTTTGAATAATCTTTTCTTTTAACTTCAAGAGCATCGCCAACTTTTGTAGAAATAGAACTTTTAAAAGCAGCTTCTGCTTCTATGTTACTTCCTGATATAATCGAATCTACAAATTCTCTACTCATTGTTTATTTCCTTTCTTCGCATTATCTTTTTCATCTTTATCATCTTCTAAACCCAATTCCTTATTGACACGATCAGTAGGGTCCATATAAGGATCAACAGGATTGCCTTCTGAATCAGATGGGTATCTTTGAATACCATCTCCTCCATCTGGAACAACAATTCCACCATCCATTGGGTCTTTTTCAACTTCTTTCTTAATTTGGTCACGCATCTCTTGAATTTCTGCATCAGTCATGCGTAATACTTTCTTCAGCACATATTCTTTACTAAAGAATGTTCCAATATAAGCTTCAACTGTCTGCAATTGATTAAGTCTATTCTCCAAAAGTTCTGCATCTTTAAGTTCTGCAAAATGACCGTCTGCAAGATAATCATATTGAATATGTTCTTGTATTTCGGGCCAATCTTCTGGAGCAATAATACCTTTTAGTAAGAGTTGTGTTTTAAGAATGTCCGTAAACAGTGGAGAAAATTTCTTACGAATTCGTTGTACAAACTTTGTAAACTTTAATTCATCCCTTGTTATTTCTGTTGAACGACCAATACTAAAACCACCTTCAGCTTCCATACGAGAACTTGGGACATTCAATGAACGATACAATTTTGTACGGAAATATTGAATATCATCAATCTCTCCAAGATTAGAACCGCCTGGCAAAGTAGTAATTTCTGTACCTCTACCACCTTCTCTTCGTGGGAGCCAAAAATCTTCTAGCATACTCATATGATTTCGGTCATCACGAATTTCACCAGTATTTGCATCATACACAAGTTTATTGCGATAACGATTCATTACATCTTTGAGATATTGCTCTGCTTTAATCTTTGGAAGATTACCTACATCAATATAAAAGATGCGCCGNTCTGGAGCTCTTGAAATACGATAGATAACAAGCGCATCTTCAATCATACGCAATTGATTGACAGGCTTGATTGCTTTATGTAGATAAGAAAGTACCCGACCACTATTACCATCAATCAAACCAGAAGGAACATAGGTAATAGAATCTTTAGATATCTTTAGACCTTGGCCAACCATACCCATAGAAGACGGAGATACTCCTTTTTCATTATATATAAAATACTCCTCAACTCTTTCAGTCATTGCGATTCCAGTTTTAGAATCAACACCTTTCTTAACTTCTCTGACCTTTTTGATTTTCATCGAATCAATATATCTTAATTCTGTAATTCCTTTTCTTGGATTTTTAGAATCAATAATTTTATGATAATAGATTCTACCATCTACATACCACCGCCGAAAAACATCATGGCCTTTTTGCTCAAAGTTTAAAAGACGTAAAACTTCATCAAATTCTACTCTAATTTTTCTTTTAATTGTATCTGGATAAGGTAAACGATCTAAAGATATTGCGACTGCTTGATCATTTTGATTAGCAACAATACCTTCATTTACGATATCTTCAACGGCTGTATCACACTCTGCCTGTTGAGCAATATCACGATATCTCCGAATTAAATCTAAATCGGTTCGTTCTCTACCATCTGTGTCTAGGACTTGTCCAAAAAAACCACCACCAGCAACATCAATGGTGCCGTCATCAGGACTTGGGGTGGAGAATGTATTTTCCCCACCCGAATCCTTAGCTGATCGTTGTATACTGAATCCAAAAAGTTCGGCCATAATAACTCCTACTGTGTTATACTATTTAGTAGGTTCAAATTAGAAGTTAACCCCAGAAGCTTCAAAGTGTTGATATCTCCAAGTTACTTCAAAGGTTTCAATAGCATCAGAAGCCTCATTTGTAAGTTCAATTGAACTAATTGTTGTAGGCCAAGCACTTCTAAAGATATAACTCTTTAGAATTGTATCATCACGATCCAAATGTTCTACAGTTAGATCAGTCTGATAATCAGCTGGTGCAATAACTCCTGTACCCTCAGCAAGATCATTAATACCATTAGACCATCGTTCCATTGCATTACGGATCATGAAATCTGTATCATTCATAAACGTAGTTGTCCAAGTTTCCTCAAAACTCCTATCTCCAGCAATATAAATTTGCCGTCCACGGAAAGGAACTGCAATTTCTGCCAAAGTTTGAGCAGGAAGATTTGATGCAGTTACAAGAAAAGAAGCTCTACGAACATCAAGTCCGATTGCAATGCCCGGAGGCGAAGTAACCGTTACCCGATATTGATTTGCCCGTGCGCCACCACCAATTAAGTTAGCTTTAAAGTCATCTATTGCAGCCATGATTAACCTCCTACCTCACTAAACGATACACCAGTTCTCACTGCTACAAAGTTTAGTGTAATGAAGTTAATCGATCTAGCGGGTTTAATGTAGATGTCTCCAATAAACTCGTTTCTATCAATAACCTCACCTGTGTTATTTGTGCTGTCACATACAACCTTAAAGTCAGAGATACCGCGTCGGCCTTGAACATCTCTCAAGAAAGGTTCTACCAGATTACGGAATTGAGCTCTTGTAAATTCATCGTTGAACTCAAAGAGCATAAACTTAGCAGCAGTTGCGATTGCCTTTTCTAGAACCAAGAACAACCTACGCACGTTAATCCTATCAAACGCGCTGGGTTTTGCAAGAGAAGTCTTATCACCAAAAAGAACCACGCCTTGGCCTGGGAAGTTGACAACAGGATTAACCCGTGCTTGATAAAGAATATCTCTATCTGCCTTTTTAGGATTTAGGGACAATTTAATTGCACCCCGTACATTACCCCGATTATAACCAGCAGGAGAGAACCAAGGATCAGCAACAGCATCTGTATTTGCACAAAGACCAGCAGTATCACCGTTCATTGGAACATAGCGATATACATCATTGTACTTATCATACATGTACTTGTATGTACTGTCAAAAACCATGTAAGATGATGCAGGGCAAAGATCAAATGCTGTCTTTACATTATTGACTGCCCTAGCAGATGTTGCTGCAGAACTTGCAACACCAACTGTCGCAGAACGATATGGAGAAACAAATCCCACACAATCTTTTCTAGAGTCAACAAGAGCTGTAATCATTGTTACATGAGTGTCTTGAGTAGCAGCTGTATCACCAGCACCACCGCCTTTACCACCAACTACAAGATTAATGTCATGAGTCTCTGTGTCTGCAAACTTATCATATGCAAGTTCCAGTTCACCAGCAGTGACAGCATGATCAGTTGTTCCTCCGGTAAGAGAATCAATTGTAATTGGTATAACTGAAGTGTAAGTAGTAGTTGTATCTGTACCCCAGTTTGAACCAGCAGAAATATGATCTGTCCAGTAGATGAAATTTGATTCTCTGAAAATTACGTCTGCATAGTAATTACTATTACCCTGAGCAGTTCTAGCAACTGAACTTTTTGACATACTTGCAAAGGTTTCTATAACACTAGAACCTCTCTGACCAGCAACATCAGCATCGTATCCAGTGATATCACCTGTTGTGTCATAAACAACAACATGCATTTCATCACCAGAACCACGAGCATTATCTGTAGCCCACTGAGAAGTGCCAGGTGCATTTGCAAACAAATCGTGATATTTCCACTTACGTCTGATGTATGAGTTGTCTGGAATAGTATTTTGTAGACCAGCACCGTTTGGATCATCTTTTAGACGAATTGTTAAAGTGTCACTTGAGATTGAAACAACATCATATTCGTTAAATTCATCAACTGGAACTGTACCAGATGAATCGGAGAAGAATGAAATTAAATCACCTACGTTAAATGCGTTGCCAGACAAGTCTGCGTCATCAACTTCAAGTGTTGTTGCACCGGCAGCATCTTCTCCAACAGTCAAGTTGGAGCCAGATAATACTTGTTCAAATGAAGTTGCAGTCGCACAAATTTGAACACCAATTGAGTTGCCCCAAGTACCAGCAGTACGGGCAGTCCACTCACCATGAGAACCTTGTCCTGTGGAGAAGGATGCCTCATAATGATCTTCATCACGAATGAGAATACCACTATTCGCACCAGCGTTTAAAACTGCTGATTCACAGCGAACAACTTTAATATGATTAGAATATTGCAAGAAATTTGAAGCAGAAAACCAACTTTCAAACTGATTACTTGTAGAACTTGGTTTACCAAAAATTTCAACCAACTCTTCTTCTGAACTGATTGATGTTACAGAACTTACTGGACCTTTTTCAAATGCCCCAGCAACTGCACCAATCGTAGTATTGACTGATGGAATTACATTCGTAAGATCAATCTCTCTGACATGTACGCCAGGTGAAACTAAAAAACTCATATCGTTACTCCTCTATTATAAGAGTGTTATTACAATTATATTTATAAAAAACCAATTTGCAAAAACTCTTTTTTATAAGTGTTATAACATATAAATAATTTCATGGTAAATGCACATTATGAAAAATATAAAGACACTATCAAAAAGGTAGCTCGTAGAAATTATCGTAAAAGAATTGTTTTACTAAATGAATTTTTAGCAAACAAAGCTTGTAAACATTGTGGAGAGAGTGAAACTGTATGTCTCAAATTCCATCCTCATGATTCAGAAATACGAAAATTGACAAAGAGAGTTGGCATCAGTAATAAAAGTCGTAAAGAAATATTTTATCTTGTGGACAACTCAATTATACTATGTTCAAATTGTTGGATTAAAATAGATAATGATCTAATTGAATTTATTTAGTCCTTTACCAATTTGAACCATAATCTCTTACTACAGGATTCCATCTGGTTCCATATTCATCTACCACTTCACCAATATTTTCATCTTCTAAACCTGTAACAACAAACCCAAATGGCGCCATATCCTGTTCTAGAGCGTCCTGTTGTTCTCTCATCATGGTCTGTCGTACATCCATATCAGTCAACTCTTTAAAATAAGTTTGATCACTGGTCCATGCAAATATGAATAAACAAGCAACTAAATCATCTGTGCAACCTTCATCAGCCTCAAAAGATTGTCCCTTAACAATAAATGTAGATAACTCACTAATAATATCTAAATCTTCTATTATTAATTTGTTGTCTTCTATTAATTGTTTAAGATTAGAACAACCAATTCTTTTTACAGCTTTGGTTGTCCTTACACCCAATTGAGCTCGTCCACCAGAAAATCCTCCACCAAGAATTTGTCCTGCTCGACCCCTCATAGAAGCCATAATAAGGTTGTCATATTCTAAATCAAATTGCATAGTAGATGCAACTTGTTCACCAATATCATTAACCTCAATCAATACAAATGCTTGATTATACGCACGAGCAATATCATGGATTTTAGTAGGAAACAATAACGGTTTAATTTCGTTATCTCTATATTTTGCAACAATTCTATACGGCATTTGTGATACATCAAATACTATAAATGCAGAATAATCATTTTTAGTTCCACGGGAAACATCAGCAGTCAATACATAAGTATGTCCTGCTTGTGGTTTTTCATATACATCTAAACCAGCATTAGATTGTATAGGGTTTATATACGCCATTGTTTTTAATTTTTGTGATGATATTAAGGTATCAATAGACCCAAGAAATTCACACTCAAATTCTGTATTGAACTGTGATACTGAAGTATTTTTGATTGTTTCTTCTTTCCATTCTTCATCACGGCCTGGAATTTCACTCCAATGTACTTCAATAGGAATATATGTGTTTCTTTGATTCTCTGCATCTGTCCACAACTTATAAAACATGTTCATACCGTGTGGAGTGGAAACAATCATTACTTTAGTTTTCTTACCAGAACTGATTGTTGGATACACTGAACTAAAGAACTGTTCTGCAACATTTGATGGGACGTATGCAAATTCATCCAAAAAGATAATATTATAAGACCCACCACGAACAGCACTTGCAGAAGTAGAAGATGCCAATATTTTACTACCGTTTTCTAATTCTAAGCTTCCTTTGTTCCATGTCATTACTCCTTGTTGCAACCACTTGGGTAAATTTTCATATGCAAGTTGTAATCGACCAAGTAAATCTCTGGCAGTAGCGGCCTTATTAGCAAGAATTGCTACGTTCACAGATGAATTAAACAAAACAAAGTGCAGCAAGTACGAAATGATAGTAGTAGATTTGCCAGACTGACGGGGGAGTTTACAGATAGTAAACCGATTATTATGAAATGTCCCTATCATTTCCTTTTGGAAATCATAGAGTTTAAATGGAACCAAACCTTCATCCAAAGAAACAATTTTAATATATGACTGTATGAAATACAAAGGGTCTTTCATACACTTAGTATACTCAGCAACTTCTTGTTGAGTCCACTCTTGAGTTACATTGGCCTTCTTTAAATTAGGATTTCCTAAGTATGTTTCCATTTCTAACCCTCTATTAAGAAGTTACATGCTATACTTATCCTTGGATTATTGGTAGAATTTACAGAAACCGCATGTTCCAACCAAGATGGAAAAAATATAACCTCACCGGGCATACTCTTTTCAGAACCCAATGTGTTAAAGTATTTATTCTTTAGAAAAAAGTGAGAATTATCCATATCAACTCTCACTCTTGGATCAATGAAATACAATGGTGCTGTATAAGTTTCTGTTACATAATAGCTACAAGACCAATGAGAACCACCATGAACATGACCGACATTATAATGACCATATCTATTTACATTAGCCCAACTTTGAACTAAAGAAAGTTTTACATCTTCTCTATAAATTTCATTTTTTATGGAAGAAAAACACTCAAACAAAAAATCTTTAATTTCAGAAAAATCATTCTTTTCTAATAAAGCTTCTTCACTTTGCCAGCCACCGATATTAGAGATACTTTTACTGGACTCATCTTCTTCCTTTTTTAGAATTATTTCTTTTATTTTATCGTTATCTATAATTTCAGTTTTAAAAGAATATATTTCCGTTGGCCATAATAAATTTTTTTTCATTTAACCCTCTATCAAAAAATTACATGCGATACTTATTCTTATCGCATCTTTAGTTCCAGCACTAACACCATGTTCTAACCAACTTGGAAAGAGTATTGCTTCCCCCGCATTAAAAGGTCTTTTTCTGATTGTATTAGCATATGGTTGTTTTAAAAAATGATGAGACTTATCCATATGCTCCAATAGTCTTGGGTCTTTAAGATAAAGATTTGCATCCTCTGTTGGTGTAACATAATAGACGCACGACCAATTAGATTCCTCATGAATATGAGGCATGGTGCATTGACCTTTTCTACTTATATTAGCCCAACTATTAATCATCTTAATAGAAGCATCATCAATATAAATTTTACTTAATATTTCATTTGCGCCAACAAGAAGAGATTTTTTTAAAAAAGAAAATTCATAATCAAGTAAGTCTTTATTGCTTTGCCAACCACCACCTTGTATTGGATCAAAACGAAATCCTAAACCTTTTTGTTCTCTCTCTAAAATATCATCTTTTATAAGTTCATTATCAATATCATTAACTGTAAAAGTGTAAGTAGTTGTTGGCCACATGTCCTTACTTTTTACATTCTCAAGTATTTTCATCCTCAATATTATCCTTCAACATTTTCTGTAATTCTTTAGTGGAACCTACGAATAGTGCGTTTGTAACATTTTTAGGTGCATTGCTTGGCACCTCTTTTAACTTACGCATCTTTTCCTGTAGATCACCTAACTTCTCTGCCACTTCAGCAACACTCTTTATCAACTGTCCCGCAACCTCATAAGTTCTTGGATGTTCGCTTTCCTTTGCAAGTTCAAGTATTCCATCAATTGCAACAGAACCTTTCTCTACCAAATTATAAAAACTATCTCTTTGATATTTGTAATCATCCTCTATATCATCTCCACTAACTTCTACTATGTTAGGTAAGATTTCGGGTATAGAAGTTGGAACTATTTTTTCTATAATACCCAATTCTTTATCAAGTCTTAATGCAGAATCTTTTGATGTCATGATTCAGTATCGTCTTCACCTGTTTCTGGATTAAAGCCTTTTGCATCTTGGAAGAATGATGTAGTTTCATTAAATCCAAAATCATCATCAGCTTCAGCAGTTCCAGGCGTAGGTGTAACAGTATATCTCTGTTCNCGTTTCGGAGACTGATCTGGTAAATCTGTAAATTGATCGACTTGAACAGTCNTAATAACCTTCTCAGAAGTAATAGGACCATAAAGATAAAACTTTGCAGTAAATGAAAGCGTATATANCAGAGCTCTACGACTAGTGAAATCNCCATCATAACTATCTTCATAAGAAATACTATTTAAGATTATAGGAACATCTTTTTTAATTCCCATATCTGACATATCATTAATGGTAAGAGTATAGTCGGGCTGAAAGTAAGGAAGAATCTGTTCTACAATTTGCAGTGCATCATCAGATTGTTTTGCCATAATATACAACTCAATTTCAAGATTGTATGGTACTGGCATATACTGTGTATCTAATTGTTTAGTATTTGAACCCTTAACTTTTTTAAACTTTTGTACACGACTCAATTTTCTTTGAGGGTCATAAGAAAGATTTTTAATTTCAAAACCAATGCGAGGAAGAGTGATAGCCACCTGTTTAGTTAAGTCTGCATCCTCATTCAGTCGTAGTAAGAACTTCTCCCGAGGCCCATATGCAAGGGGAACTTTCATAGCTTGAACGGCTACTCCAGAATTGTTTTTACGAACAAGACTAATCTCGTTAAACATTGTACCAAAAGAAACAATGACTTTTCTGATTGTTTCATGGTAGAACTGTTGTCCTAGCATAATATATTCTCCTTATTTCACTTATATTTATGCGATGGTAGCAATAGGTGATGCAAGACATTCTACTTGCCAAACACCATCTGTAGCATCATCTGTTAAACAAGTTATTCTTGCTCTTGAACCAACTACTGTACTATTTACAAATGTAAGTGCATCGCCTGCGTTATCAAATACTGCATTTGCAGCCGTACCACCAGCAAGACTTAATGAACCAACAAAGTTTCCACCAGAACCATGTATATTAACAATTGTAGTTTTATCACCGGCAACAGCAACCCTTACAATAAGGTCATAAAATATGCCTGGATTTGTTGTAGCTGCGTTAGGTAAATTAATTACGTTATTTTCTGTACCATCAATTAATATTGTTGCACCAGATTGTGCAGCAGTTAGTGAGGCAGTTACAGCTGAAGTAGTATTAAAAGTAGAAACTATTGTTTTTCTACCAGCAACTGAACCACCTGTAATTGCACCAGTTGTAGTAATTGTACCAG